>Ga0307507_10007635_pt1 | contig 15536 bp, 14 predicted proteins | sample 7_EM_MG_FD_207223 | JGI IMG/M metagenome (GOLD analysis project Ga0307507, IMG submission 207223) | Populus trichocarpa ectomycorrhiza microbial communities from riparian zone in the Pacific Northwest, United States - 7_EM | ecosystem: Host-associated > Plants > Roots > Unclassified | place... | reverse complement strand
ATTTCTTTCTTACATGCAAGCGATACGTTCAAAACTATTTAACTCATAAACAAGACAGTTTGATTAATAGATTGAGAAGAAATAATGACATGCCTAACAAGAGGAATAAGAGTTTTTGTTAATATAATATCGTAGTCTTTTCCTGAGAAAGTTGCCGCATTCCTTGAAGCAATATTGCTCATCTATCTTCTGCCCTGAATAAATTAGTCGAAATGATAGCTAATTCAAAAACAGTGTCTGAAAAGTCTGGTTCTGTTAGTTTTTTCTTTCATATATCTTTTGCCAAAAGGATAAAAAAGTCGTACAAACATGCTTCGGCCTCCCTATTTTCTGGCCAAAGAGAGAAGGTTGTAAATATTTTTTTCCGTCTCTGGTCTTAGCAAAGTCGCAACAAAATTCAATACATGTGACATATATGCATTGTCATGCCTTCAGTTTTTTCTGATTACGAAATATAGAGGCTCGAAACCTGTTAAACGTAGAAGAATACTAATATCAATTTAGTTTATTTTATTTGTTTAAGTTGCATTTCAAGTTTTCTCCCAACTTTATATATTCTTAAAATAATTTAACCAAGTTATTTGAGAATTTCTATAAATATATTTTATTGTCTTGTTATTAAATTGAATCTCAGTATCTTTGTATTGGTGTTAAAAGTGTATTTATTTTAGATTTAATAATAAATACTTTTAAATGGAGTAAATAATAATTTAAAGATATTGAATCCTCATACAACAAGGATACACAATCAGTAATAATTCTTTTCAACATAATTTCATTTTTTTTTTATTATATAAGATATTTTTTCTTCAGACTTGAAGGTAATTTTTATGAATGAGTCTCTAAAGGTCTTCCCTTCCCTAATCCCTTGGTACCAGGAAAGAGTGGGTATACGGTATACCAAGTTGATGCCGTGAAGCAAAAATGTCCAAGATATATGCATCCAGACTAGATCCAAGAAGGCCGAAAGCCCATTTGAGGTCCAGCATGTCTTAGGAACGAACATGGGCCTTTTTATTAACCTGTTTAATATTTCGTTGAGATAGAGAGCCCATCCAACGCCTAAGCCGGACCTTAGAACTGAAAATAACCTCACTTCCCCACCGCACCGAAGAGAAGAAAATAAAAAACAAAATCACTTCACCTCACTTGCGAAAACAAACGATTTCCTAGCGAACAAGCATCGTCGAGTCGGCGTCGAGTCGTTCAGTTTCTAGGTAAGAAACTAAGAATGGATGTGATAAAAACGCAACAGATATCGGCGAGACCAATCGAGAAAGTGATAGTGCACCCTCTAGTACTGCTCAGCATCGTTGATAACTACAACAGAGTAGCTAAGGACACCCGCAAACGTGTCGTTGGGGTCTTGCTTGGCTCCAGTTTCAAGGGCACCGTCGATGTAACTAACAGTTATGCAGGTGTAATTTCTCTTCAATTTTCGCTTCTCCCTTAGATCTGTTTTGTTTTGTCCTCTTTAGTTTTTATTTTAAATTCAGTCTGTAAGTTGTAGTTTTAGTTTGTTTTTTTTTTCATTTTCTTTTGTTATTTGCTATTTTGGATTATACTTGTATGCGAGAAAAAGGAATTTAGAGTTAGAGGAAGCTTTATTTGCTTCCAAATTATTAAAATAGAAATGGGTTTTGTTGCTTCTGCTTTTATATAATAATAATAATAATAATAATAATAATAATAATAATATTAGCTTTCATTTAGTGTATACTGTGTGACAAATTGTTGAAGTTGAAATCGGTTTTTCAAATTTCTTTTTTTTTTTTAGTTCAGTTAGTTATGACATATAGTTTTTTACTAGCTAAGAATGTAGATGTTCAGCGCACTGTTTAGTCTGCGTGGAGGATAATTATAAGAGGTGTAATGTTTTCTTGTTTAATGCATGGACCTGTGAACTTCAGAAGTGTCACAACTCTAACAATGATTGTCATGCTTGTCGAACTAGCATGTGCCAAATTAGACTCTTAATACCATGTTTCAAGAGTTTCCTGTAAGAAGTTATTGTCAAGCTATTGCTGTAGTCTCATTTTTCTTTTTGATAGCTATTTTTGTCTCCCTTGTTTTAATGGGTGTTAAGATTCTAGATTGCAAGCTGTGTTTGATTAAGCTAGTAGTGTATTGTTTGAATTGTATTTTCTCAGTGCCATTTGAAGAAGATGACAAGGACCCAAGCATCTGGTTTCTTGACCACAATTACCACGAATCAATGTTTTCCATGTTCAAAAGAATAAATGGTAATGCCTGCGAAAATTGTTCCTTCCTTTGCATTTCTCTCTGGTTGGTTTTATGAAATTGACAAATTACCTTTTTCAGCCAAGGAGCATGTCGTGGGGTGGTACAGCACTGGGCCAAAACTGAGGGAAAATGACCTGAAGATTCACGGATTATTTAACGAGTAAGAATACCAACCATGACTTTGAAGGTTATTTATCTTTTCAACCTGTGTGCTGAGAATCAATCATGATTAACTAGCTGCGCATGAGTTTCAAAATCTGTGCACTCATCCCTGATGGAAATGGCCTGGTCTGACTCTTAGTGTCTTCCTCCTGTCAAATTGATACGGTATTTGAGAAACATTTTTCTCCTTTCTCCTCTATTCATTGAGTTTAATCTGGCATTGCAGTTATGTTCCAAATCCTGTCTTGGTCATAATTGATGTCCAACCAGAAGAGTTGGGAATACCCACAAAAGCATACTATGCTGTTGAAGAGGTAAAAGAGGTAAGTACATAACTTAAATAACAATGTAATGATTAATTGGCTAGATGTTTTGATTAAGTCGATCATATATGTGTAATGCTGGATTCACATATGTTAGGAACTTATAATGGTTGTTTGTTACCTTCAGAATGCTACCCAGAAAAGTCAGAAGGTGTTTGTTCATGTGCCATCAGAAATTGCTGCCCATGATGTCGAGGAAATTGGTATGCCACTGACAGTCAGATTTCTTTGTTTTAAAAGTAAATTTGATTCATCTTGTGGATGCTTTTAGGGGAGTTTCAAGTTTCCTTAGCTGATATTCGATGGGATTGAGCTGCTTTTTTTATGATTTTGCTTTTTGTCTTTCTCCTAACATGATTATAATCTAACTTTTATCTGACAAGAATGAGTTGATTTTTGCCTTCTATTGTATGCACAAAAGTACACTTGTGGCAGTATAATGCAAACATTTGTATCTGGTTTTGAACTTTGAATTCTTCTTTTTTAATTTTAACAGGTGTAGAACACTTATTGAGGGATGTGAAGGACACAACTATCAGTACTCTTGCAACTGAGGTCTTGTTACTTGACGAAGCTTGATTTATTCTGTTACTCTCTTTGTTTTGCTGTAGAAGGGACTCAGTTTTTTTTCCCCTTTTTTTCCCTGTCGTTGTAGGTTACTGGGAAACTCGCAGCTTTGAAAGGGTTGGATGCTCGACTAAAAGAAATACGTGGTTATCTTGACCTTGTTATCGAAGGAAAGCTCCCATTAAACCATGAGATTCTGTACCATCTACAGGTTCAGTATGCATCTCTCAGATTTTCTTTTTCTGGCCACTTGCTTAAGTGTTTCTGTTATTGTTTTTAGTCAAATGTGGACACCATCACTGTCCCCTTGAACCGTTCAAAATGGAATCATCTGAAGGAAAATGTTGCACGGATAGGAAACTTTGTTCCTCTTAGAAAGCTGATTGATGTTGACTTAGCAGGAATTCGTTGGCATTAACTTGTTTATTCTACTCTGGCCTTCTGCTTTCACAGCTTGATTGTTGATGCTACTGTAGACAAATTTAACTTAACTTAAATTTGAATTTAAAACCATCGCTGAAGTGCTGAATGGTTCTGTGAATTGAGTGATTTTTTCTTTGCATGGTCTTGCAAAGACCTGCACGGGTCACCTTTCATGCTTAATGCTAGACCAAGTAAAATTGTGGACGTGGAGTATGGTCAATGGTTTTTCAACAAAATTATTTGTCCACTAAACCTACAATTCCCTGGTCCTCCCATATGTTCAAAGCAAAGTCTTCACAAGCTCTAGAGTGTTTAACTAATAACTATCACACATACCCCTCTCCCTGTTTTTCTGATTGTTGGGCACTTTTTCAGTTTGCCAATCTTCCTTCAAATGTGTATTCATTTCAATTCCCCTTTTACATTTTCTAGGATGTGTTCAACCTGCTTCCAAACCTTAATGTGGCAGACTTGATCAAGGCTTTTGCAGGTAAGGAATAAAAAAATGCAAAATTCTGTGTCTATTTTATAGTTTTTTGTTCACTGCTTTATTATATTTCCACTATGCACAGTGAAAACAAATGATATGATGTTGGTTATCTATCTCTCTTCACTCATCCGAAGTGTGATTGCTCTCCACAACTTAATCAGCAACAAGGTGAGATTACATTTTTCTCTCTTTCCCTTTCTGACTCTTCACTCAGGTTGCTCATTTTAGTGCCATTAAGCTTGTAAAACATCTAAATGTTGGTCCAATCCAGATTTTAGCCAAATATAGCTGACTGGACTTGCAATTTATGATAACACAAAGATGTTTTTTGTGGAAATGATGCTTGTCAAGATATTCCCACATCATTGCTAGCAGATCCTGATAGCATTCAATGAAGACATCTTCAACCTTTTCTCTTATGACTTGGACATCTTGGGCAGTTTTATTTAGTTACTGAATATCATGCATACCTCACATCTTCCACTCCTTCAACTTAAATCTGAATTTTAACCTTAGAAACTTTTGATGTTATAATGTGTGGGGTATAAATCCCTTCACTTTCTCATAGTATCCGTTCTCAATTTTTAAAAATGCTTCCCTTACAACAAAACCACCTTAATCATCATTACCATTTGCTTCCTCCATTCATTCTCTTTTCATTTAAGGCAAACCAAACCAAGTTTACTTCAGCCTATTCATGTATGTTTTTTAGAGCCTGTGGTACTACCTTCCTGTGCTATTACCCTACACATGTAGCTCTTTAGCAATTTAGCCTGTTTCCTAAATTGGTGATGTCTTTTACTGATCAATTAGTCGTCCATAGTATTCATCTCACTCTCCTTGTTGGTCAAATTGCAGATGCTCAACAAAGAACATGAGAAAGCAGAAGACTCGAAGCCTATCGTTGTACCTTCTGTTGCTGGAAGCTAGATATGGTAATTTCCACAGCCTGGATTTTCTGTAGTTGCCTGTTCTCTAGAGATTAATTGCACTTAATTTCTCTCTAGTTACTCTAAGCCTCAGATAATCTTGTATTTTGTGGTGCAAGAAAGGGGGAGTCGCTAGGGGTTATACTGGAAAACATCGCCCGAAGTTGTTTTCTTGTGATTGAAATACAGTATTAAAATTCATTTTGATGTCCTCAACAGTATTTGCAAAATTCTAATTTGATGATTGACAGATGCTCATTCTTTGGCATTAAATTCTTTAGCCATGTTCCTAGATGGTTTTGTAATCTGATTTGCATTGCAAGAAGGGGGTGGCATTATGTCATCCAAATGTCAACTTTAAAATTGACAATATGTGATGTTTAATTAGTGTTCATTTTGTAGGACCAAGGAGGTTGACCATCCAAGTGATGGGAAAACAATATGGAAATGCGCTCAGAACCAATTAAACACCTGCACTGAGTTCGGTACCCAATCTTTTTAGGGTACATGAATTGAAAAGGATGTTCCAAAAACTATGCAATGTTTTTTCATTTATATGCGAATGATTCGACACTGAATTTGTGCATGATTATGGGAATATAATAATCTAATGACGCATCTGCTTTATCAACAAGAAAATTCTAGGAGCATGACAATATCCAAACAAAATTACTAAATTAATCAGATAAACTGTGAAGATCCCAAGGATATTTCCGGATCATCAGATGCCGCATCTTTGTGATAACCTCTGGTTTGCCGTCTAAAAGCATCTGGTGAACTTAGCTCCTGCAAGTGACGCAGGCACATAATGAGCTTGCTTGAACAGAGAATGCCATGGAAATTTTTATACCTCTTTGTCGTGGTTTGTGGGACATGGTGCAAGAAGCTCAATAGAGCTTGAATTCGTGGTCAATGGCACTCGTGGGGACAAGAAGCATCAACACGAGTAGGTTAGCGGTTTGCGTTCATTCTAGTATATGCTAGCACTACTGGCCCTGAAGGCCTGGGTGTCCTGCTGCTTAAAATTATCAGGGACATTGCGCTGGATTGATCATGTAAGGGTTGCTTGATCCCGTCACTTTGCTAACGAGGATACTAAAATGTTAGTTCAACTTACAGCTTACAGGTTACAATAAGTAAGCAACGGCACAGGCGATTCAGCAAAAGACTAGTCTTTTGAAAGATTCAGTGCCTTGGTTCTAATCAATCTTCTTTAGAGTAATCGGGCCGAACTCCCTGTTCAAACTCCCCATCCATTATCGCCTCATCCATAGTATGTACCAGTCCCCCTTCTCCTGAGGTCTACCTATTCTGATCGGATTCCGTCAGCTTTCAGTATTCAATCTACATCTTTTGAAATGTACAATGTAAACCCAGATGAGGAATCATAGAAGTCGTGATTAGAGGACACTGAAGTTGAAATAAGAGTTCGAGAAGCGGCTGAGAAGTCCAGTATATACGCGGGACACTGCTGCAAATGTATCATTCCTCTTCTCCGCTGCTGAAAAATCATCCATCCGTAGCCTTAGGCTACACTCAAAAAGCTTTCTCAGACGGGACAGGGACCCTAAAAGCAAGTTCTTTTGGCAACTTTCAACCATCATCTCGCCAAACTCCCCAATAGTTTCGTCCTTGGGAACCTTCCTGTCACGTACGGAAGCCGGAGAACTGCTCTATATTCACCAGAAGGCAACAAATAGAAGTCGCCATTAGTTATTAAACTCGGCCGGTGAATTGCTGTTCCGGAGCCTAGTGGTTGTTTTTCAACTATTTTAGATATTGATTCAATTAAATTTGGATGACTGGGCTAAGTAAACTTCAAGGATTTTTTATTTTTAAATATATTATTTTAGGATGGATCTAGATTAATTCAAGTTTATTCACGGATTGACCAAGAAAACTTGCAACCTAAGCCCTAAACAGATCAGACCATGCAGCCGTGACTATAAAAATACCACTCCTACAAAAGCTATGGAGTTCATAAAATTTTGGCCTATGAAGCTCCATCGATGAAAAATAAAAATTAACTAACATTATCAATTCCAAGTGGAGTGTGCCTTTACCAGGTTTTTTTTTGTTATTGGTGTTAAAAAAAAAACATTCCAACAATTTCTTCTCAAAAGGACTTGGGCCTTTTCTTTTGGTACAATGAAAGAGTGGTATAGGAATTAGAAAGTACTATATAGTAGAGCCGAGAAGCAAATGTCCAAGATCCATGAAGGCCTAAAGCCCGGTTTAGGCCCAAGGTTTCATCGGGGCCTTTTGATACAGCCCAACTCCTTAACAATTCGCTAAATAGGACTGTCCCCATTCCGCCAAGTAACCCCGACCCGCTGAACTAAAGGAAGCTCACGGAATTAAAAAGAAAAGAGAATAATAATAATAAAACAAATCAACTTCAATTGCAATATATATAAAATAAAAATAAAAATAAAACAAAGCTTTCCTAGCGATCAAGCAAGAACTTCGAAATTGAAATTCGGGAATAGAAGAGTGGTGTCTGAGTCTGAGTTGAGTCGTGTGATTTGGAGGCAAGAATGGATGTGATAAAAACGCAACAAATATCGGCGAGACCAATCGAGAAAGTGGTAGTGCACCCTCTAGTTCTACTCAGCATCGTCGATAACTACAATAGAGTAGCTAAGGATACCCGCAAACGTGTCGTTGGGGTCTTGCTTGGCTCCAGTTTTAAGGGCACCGTTGATGCCACTAACAGCTATGCAGGTTCAATTTATCTTTAACTTTTTGCTTCTCGTTTAGATCTGTTTCAAATTCAGTCTCGAAGTTACTGTTTGTTTTTTCTCCTAGTGTTGCGCTATTTTGAATTTTACTTATACGTAAGGAATTTAGGGTTAGAGGAAGCTCTATTTACTGCCAGGGTATAAAAATAGAAATGGGTTTTGTTGATTCTGCTTTTTCAGTGAACATTTTTTTATTCATATAATAATTCAGGTTATTATTATTATTATTTAAAGGACTCTCATTTATAACTTATAGGTTTTTACTAGCTAAGAATGTAGATATTTCTGCATAGTGTTTAGTCAGTGTGGAGGGTCTCGGTACGAATTTGGAATCGACAGTGGTTTGATTTATTTTTCTCTTAATTATTGTATTAAAACGTGGATTTCAGCAGTGTCCCAGTTCTAGCTATGATCGTCATTCTTGTCGAACTAGCCATGTGCCAAATTGGATTTGAACACAAGTTTCAAGAGCTATTTTCTCATTTTTATTTTTTGTAGCTATTTTTGGCTCCCTTGTTTTAAAGGTTGTTAAGGTTCTACAATGGATTCTATGTTTGGCTAAGTTAATTGTGTGATGCTTGAATGGTAATTTTTCAGTGCCATTTGAAGAAGATGACAAGGACCCAAGAATCTGGTTTCTTGACCACAATTACCACGAGTCAATGTTTTCCATGTTCAAAAGAATAAATGGTAATTCATGGGAACACGGTTCCTTAGTTTGCATTTCTCTCTATGGAGCTTTTGGTTTTAAGAAATTGACAAATTACCTTTTTCAGCCAAGGAGCATGTTGTGGGGTGGTACAGCACTGGGCCAAAACTGAGGGAAAATGACCTGGAGATTCACGGATTATTTAACGAGTAAGAATACCAACTGTGATTTTGAAGTTCTGTTGTGCTGAGAACCAATCATTATTAACTTGTGCCCAACTTTTAAAGTTTGTGTACTGATTGCTGATCGAAATTGACTGGTCTGGCTTGTATTATCTGCCTCCTGGAAAATTGAATCAGTACTCGTGAAAGATTTTTCTATTTTCTCCTCTATTCATCAAGTTTAATCTGGCATTGTAGTTATGTTCCAAACCCTGTCTTGGTCATAATTGATGTCCAACCGGAAGAGCTGGGAATACCCACAAAAGCATACTATGCTGTTGAAGAGGTAAAAGAGGTAAGTGCACAACTTAAATAACACCCTGAAGATTTAATTGGTTAAATGTTCTGATTAAGTTGTTTGTACACATGTAATGCTGTATTCACATATGTTAGGAACATATAATGACAGTGTGTTTGTTACAGAATGCTACCCAGAAGAGCCAGAAGGTGTTTGTGCATGTGCAATCAGAAATTGCTGCCCATGAAGTTGAGGAAATTGGTACGCCACTGACAGCCAGTTTTCTTTGTTTTAAAAATAAATTCAATTCATGCGTTGGGTGCTTTTAGGGGAGTTTCCTCAGCTGACATTCAACGGGGTTGAGCTGCTCTTTTATGATTTTGCTTTGTTTCCTCTTCCAACATGGTTATAATCTAATATTTATCTGAAAAGAATGAAGTTGAGTCTAGCCTTTGATTGTATGCATAAAAGTGGACACTTCTGGTGGAATAACACTATCATTTGAATCTGGTTTTGAACTTTGAATCTTCTGTGTCCACTTTAACAGGTGTAGAACACTTATTGAGGGATGTGAAGGACACAACAATTAGTACTCTTGCAACAGAGGTCTTGGGCACTTGATTTATCCTGTTATCTTCTAACTTTGATTCTCTGTAGAAGAGACTCAGTGTTTTTGTTTTCCTTGCAGGTTACTGGGAAACTCGCAGCTCTGAAAGGGTTGGATGCTCGGCTAAAAGAGATACGTGGTTATCTTGACCTTGTCATTGAAGAAAAGCTCCCATTAAACCATGAAATTCTGTACCATCTACAGGTTCAGTTTGCATCTCCCAAATTCTGTACCATTGAAGAAAAGCTCCTCTTGCATATGTGTTTCTGTTAATTGAGTCATGTCTGCATGAAGATAACAATTGAATCGGCAACCAAATTCATTATTTTAATTTCTGTGAAGAACTTGAACTTAATTTCAATTGTAGTTGACATGAACTATCATCAACTCTTTGAAATTTCACTGGTTTTGACTTTGATTATTCTGGATGGGATCTCTTCCTTGGCTGATGCAAATCATAGAAGAGAAATTTTTCACAATAGTGCATTTGTTTTCCAAGATACCTGTGCTTATGTTTATTTTGTCTGTCTGCCTCAGCTATCCACTTTGTTTTTGGTGGAATTTGGATAAACATTTCTTTCCTCTTGAGCCGTTCATAATGGAATCATCTAAAGGAACGTATCGTTCTTATAGAAAACTCTGCCTCTTAGAAGCAGAGTAATGTGAACTTCTTAGGAATTCTTTGGTGTTAACTTTTTAATATGAAGTTGATCGTCTTCTTCCACTGCCTGATTCTGTGATGCTACTGTAGAAAGGTTTAATTGATTTTCCTATTTTCCTTATCTTTGAATTTCAAACCATTGCCAATATACTAATGGTGCTGTGAATGGAGTGGTTTTCTCTTAATGGTCTTTCAAGGACCTGCATGGGTCACAGTTTATGCTTAATGCTATACTGAGTACAATTATGGACAAGGGGTATGGTCAATGGTTTTTCATCAAAATTGTTTGTCCATGGAACCTATTATCCCCTGGTCCTCCCATATGCTCAAAGCAAAGCCCTCACAAGCTCTAGACTGTTTAACGTATATCTATCACACATCCCCCTTCCTGTTTTTTTGATGTCTGGGCATCGTCTCAGTTTGCCAATCTTCCTGCAATGCATATTTATTTCAATTCCCCTTTTACATTGCCTAGGACGTGTTCAACCTGCTTCCAAACCTGAACGTGGCAGACTTGATCAAGGCTTTTGCAGGTAAAGAAATAAAAATTGCAAAATTCTGTCTTGTTTATAGTTTTTTGTTTACTGCTTTATCAAATTTCCACTATGTGCAGTGAAAACAAATGATATGATGTTGGTTATCTATCTTTCTTCCCTCATCCGAAGTGTAATTGCTCTCCACAACTTGATCAACAACAAGGTTAGATCATGTTGTTTTTTTCTTTCTGAATCTTAACACAAGCTGATCATTTTAGTGCCAATGAGCATGCAAAACATCTAAATGTTGGTCCAATTGACAGATGGGAGCCAAATATTGCTGTCTGGACTTGTAATTTATGATAGCACAGATGATGTTTTTGTGGAAATGATGCTTGTCAAGATGTTCCCACATCAGTGCTAGCAGATCCAGATAGTATTCCTGGGAGCTGTACAATTGATCAATGAAGACATCTTAAATTTGTTCTTAATGACTTGGACATCCTGGAGAGTCTTATTTAGTATCCTAAGATCATGCATTTCTCACCTCTTCCACTCCTTCAACTTAAATCTCATTTTGAACCTGTGAAACTTTTGAAGTTAATGTGTGGGGCATGAATCTCTTTCACTGTCTCAAGGTATCTGTTCTCAGTTTTGGAAATGCTTCCTTTCGAACAAAAACGCCATAATCATTATTTCCAATTGATTCCAACATTGATTCTCTTTTCATTTAAGGTAAACCAAACCAAGTTTACTTCAGTCTATTCATGTATGTTTTTTACTTTTTAGAGTTTCGATGTTTGGCCCTTTTTGATGCACTTATTTTCTTTGGTTCTGCCCTTGATACGTAGCTCCACCAATTTCCATCAGCCTGTTTTACTGAGCTTGTTGATGTGTTACTGATTGACGTGGGTGTTGTATGTTTTCAATCAGCCATCTATAGGTTTTTTCTTACTCTGTGTTGGTTTGTTCAGATGCTCAACAAAGAACATGAGAAAGCAGAAGACTCGAAGCCCGTTGCTTTACCTCCTGTTGCTGGAAGCTAGACATGGGAATTTCATCGGCCTGGATAGTTGCCAGTTACCTGGAGATAAATTGCAGTTACTGAATATCTCTCTGATTCTCTCGGCCTTGGATAATCTTGTGTTTTCTGGTGCTAGAGGGTGGAGTTGATAGGGGTTATACCGGAAGAAATTGCTCAAAGTCGTGTTTCTTGTGATTGAAATACAATATAAAAATTCATTTTGATGTCCTCAACAGTATCTGCAAGATCCTAACTTGATGAACAGATCATTCTTTGGCATTGGATTCTTTAGCCATGGTCCTAGGTGATCTTGTACTCTGATTTACGTTGCAAGAGAGGTTGGCATTATGCCATCCAAATGCCAACTTTAAAATTCATAACATGTGATGTTTAATTAGTGGTTACTGAGCTAGCAATTTTGAAGGACAAGGGAGGTTTACTATCCAAGTGAGGGAAAAACATGGAAAAGCGCTCAAAACCATTGAAACCCCAAGCAATATCCGAGTTCTGTGCCCTGTTCTAAAAGGATGCTTCGGAAACCATGAAATTAATTTCTTTTATTTGCATTTGACAGTTTGGCACCGTTTTTGTGCACGATTATGGGAATATAATAATCGAATGTCCCATCCGCTTTATCAAGAAGAAATTTATAGGAAAAGAGCGTGACATTGTCCAAACAAAATCACTAGATCAGTCAAATAACGAGATCCTAAGGATTTTTTCCAGATTATCAGATGTTGCACCTTTGTGGTAACCATAGTTCGCCCCCCAAAAGCATCTGGTGAACTTTGCTCCTTCAAATGACACAGGCTAGTAATGGGCTCGCTAAAACAGAAAATGCCATGGAAATTCCTGTATCTATCTCTGACGCGGTTTGTGGGGATACGTTGGTGCAAAAAACTTAAGAGAGCTTGAACTCGTGGTTAATGGATCTTGTGGGAACGAGAATCATCAAAACGAGTAGGAATGACGGTTTGCGAGCATTCTAGTATGCTAGCATTTTGGCCCTGAAAGCCCGGGTGTTCTGCTGGCGACAAAATGTCAGGGACATGGCGCCAGATTGATCTTGGCATGGTAGCTTGCTCCCTTCCCATGGAAAATGAAGATACTACTCAGATGTTATATAGAATGAATGGGTTAGGTTTCTGACATGGTTTTTTAAGTAGATATAACTACATTGCCCCCTGAATAAATATGCATCTTGTTCAACTTACACCTTACAAGTTACAGCAAGGCAAATCCTGATAACGGCACAGGTGATACTGCAAAAAGCCATTCTTTCGAGAGATTCAATGCCTTGGTTCTAATCAATCTTTAGTGTAATCCGGCTGAACTGCCTGTTCAAACTCCCCATCCATCAGCACTTCATCCATAACATGCACAACAATCTCCCTTCTCCTGAGGTCTACCTTTTCTGATCGAATTCTATTAACCACCAGCATCCCATCTCCATCTTTTGAAATGTACAATGTTAACCCAGATAAGGGAATCATAGAAGACCTCTTTACCAGAGGGCACTGTAGTAGAAAAAAGAGTTCGAGGAACAGCTGAGAAGCCCAATATGCGGGAAACTACTGCGTATGTATCATTCCTCTTCTCTGCAACCAAGCTATCATCCACCTGTAGCCTTAGGTCACGCTCAAAAGCTTCGTGGGACGGGACAAAGACTGTAAAAGCAAGTTCTTCTGGCAACATTTCAATCATCATCTCACCAAATTTCCCAATTGCTTCATCCTTGGAAACCTTCCTGGTCCTAATGGTTCTGTAAGAACCTGTTACTTTATTTATTAGTGATGCCTCCGGAAGCTGGAAAACTGATACCATAATCACCGAAAGGCAACAGATAGAAATCACCACTCCTACAAACGCTATTGAGTTCTTCACAAAGCACCCTCTCCTCATTTTCTTTAACAATTTAATACATCACTAACAAGTCATCATAAAGCATTTTTTGCAATCAAAACCCCATGCCAAAATCCAAGAAAAATCTGCAATCAAACTTTGACCTAAATTTGATTATTTATTTACTTCAATATACACTTTACAATGGAATCAAGCACAACCTCAGCAGTAAACTCAAAACCCACTCAAGAAAAACTCATGAAGTCACTGCCAAAGACTACCAAGGGAAGTGTTTTCGTGTAGAAAAGTTCTTACCTTCAAAAGATGCTAGTGGCAACTTGCACGGCCAAGACCTTGCAATTCAATTCCCTCGCTGACTCTGGCTCTGGTCTTCGGAGTTCCATGAATTTAACTTGGCACATTTCGATGAAGTTTTCATTGAAGTAATAGGTTAGAGTTCGATTCACCAGATCTGGAAGGAAATTCAAAAGCCACGATGTGCGGAAACATTGCACCCTAACCAAAATTAACGGGCCTAGGTCTAGTAGGCCTGTCACTGGACAATAAAAAATCTGGTCCAGTGACTTGCCTTTACGCATCTTTAGAAAATTTCTGGGAATTTTGTTTTTGCAGTCGTGTTATTCTTCTTCGAATAAGTTTACCGAGATAATTACCCCCCCCCCTCAAGGTTTCTGAATTTGAGGATAAATGGCATTGTTACAATCACATAGACTAATGAAATGCATTGTGTTTTGCATATATCCATCAACATGATCACGAGAGGTAGATTTGAGAATTTTCCTTGTTAACATTTGCTTTCAAATTATACTTTGTAGCTCCGGATTTCTTTTTTACCCAATTTGATGCTCAAGAGAAAGTGATACTCAATATGATAAAATTTAGCTTCAGCGAAAATTTTTGACAATTTCTTCACGTCATTGCAAACTCTAACTTATCACGAAAATCCTTGACTGTGTAGCAATGGCCAAGAAACTAGAATGCATGTCATTTAAATGCCAGAATGTTATTAGTAAGTCTCTGTTTGGACTAAAATTTGAAAAATCGTGGTTTTGGAAAACCCATAAAATAATCTTATAACACAAAACGTGCTTTTGCGAACTCAATTATTATACCAAACACAAACTAAATCAATTCCCCCAATTGATTTTAGTAGTGATCCATGTAATTTTGCACCAAGTTTGGATCGTCCATGATTCCTAAGAGACAATCCATCTTTAATATTCTTGCTCGATGTTGGCATCTATGGCGACTTTACGTACGTGGGATGCAATGATCTTACAATTAACTTCTACTCAACAGTAAAAGTTTACACGAAGGATGACCGACGTCTTTTATTTTCTGAAACAAAGTGCTAGCACATAATAGACAATTTTACATGTAATGTACAGATGTTAGTAAGATTTTAGGTACAGAGACTAATTAATAAAGAGTAAAATTAATTAGTTTAGAGTCATTAAAATATTGTTTTGAAAGTATTTATTTATTTTATATAGAGACATTATCTCTAGAATAATAATCAAGTCCTATAAATCTTTAAGAGAATAAGGGGAAAAAAACACATTTTTCTTAATACTTTTTCTTTATATAATAAGAAGTTTATATAGACTCAAAATATTTTAATAAAACTATATAGTTGTTAATAAAATAATTATATCTTGAATTAAATTACATAAATGATATTCAATTTTATCCTACAATTATAAATATTAAAACTAATTATAAAATTAATAAAAATTAATTTAAAAAATATTATTTTTATAAATATCTATATAATAACCTTTTAATTTCCAATACACACTTATAAGCAGTGTTTTAAAACCCGGACCGGCCCGGCGGGTCGCCCGGGACCCAGCCGACTCGGGCCTAGGACCGGTCCGGGTGGAGGCAAAAACCCGTTTGGGAATTGGCCCGGGAAAAC
>Ga0307507_10007634_pt1 | contig 15537 bp, 16 predicted proteins | sample 7_EM_MG_FD_207223 | JGI IMG/M metagenome (GOLD analysis project Ga0307507, IMG submission 207223) | Populus trichocarpa ectomycorrhiza microbial communities from riparian zone in the Pacific Northwest, United States - 7_EM | ecosystem: Host-associated > Plants > Roots > Unclassified | place... | reverse complement strand
CCATGAGTGAATGAAATAAAACTTGCTACAAATGAAATAAATGCCGTGGGAGAATGAGATACATGCCACAAGTGAATGAAACAAATTCCATGGGAGAATGAAATAGATGCCGTGAGTGAATGAAATAAAACTTGCTACAAATGAAATAAATGCCGTGGGAGAATGAGATACATGCCACAAGTGAATGAAACAAATTCCATGGGAGAATGAAATAGATGCTGTGAGTGAATGAAATACAATTTGCTGATAATGAAATAGACACTGTGCAGGAATGAAATCAGCAATGAGATATTCGCTGTGCAGGAATGAAATCAGGAATGAGATATTCGCCGTGAATGAAATGAAATTTATTTCATTTCATTTACGGTAGCTGATCAAGATGCCTCATGGCAACTGTCGAGAATACATGATGTAGATGGTAGCTACCAGTCGAGAAGGTGGGAGTAGGAAGCAAGGAGGAAAAGCGCATCACATCGATTCATCAGGTGACCATTCCTCTCATTGAGGTCACATGACACAACCAGTATTCTTGATGTGTCATCATCTTCTCATAACAAATTTTGGACCTCTTATCATTCATCAACGCTTGTGCATCCTAAGAGGGAAGAATAATGAGGGCCTGCTGGCTCTTATTCCTTGCTTTCCTTGCTATTATGGCCTACACCTGTCATTCTTGTGAAGACAGCTTCAAATCTAAAGCTGGCCTCAGTAAACACCAGAAAACATGTGTGAAAATCAAAAAAACAAGATCAGATGGCTTGGAACAGAGGCAAAAACGTCAACAATCAGAGGAAGAAAACCAAAATTTTGCTGTTGGATCAGAAGATATTGAAAAGGCAAGACAAAATTTTCCAAGCAAGTCATGACAAACTTGACAAACCATTTTAGCCCGAAAATGATGAGGACTTGGATAGCCATGCCACCCCCAGTGGATCGGCTTCTAAAAAACAACACGAGCGGTCCATTCCTTCAACTTTATCTGGACAAGCTCACTGGTTTCCAGCTCATTTCAAAGATTTTATCCCTCCAACTAATGCACTGATTCCTCTCCCTGCACCACCACCCATACCTTCATCAACAAATTCCCCCAGTGAAAATTCTGCAGCCCCTAGCATCATTTCTCTGGATCTTGAAACCATTACAACCGAGCCAAACTCATTTGGGTTGTACTGTGTCTACTCACAGATTCCTACTGTTGATCCTGAGGAAGGTAATGATCTCTACAATATTTGTGATGCTCCCAACATCTCTGTGCCACAAACCTCAGCCGCAAAGAGTCTCTTGTCATGCATCCACAAAAATTACTTCTCCCCATTCATCAGTGCAACTCATTACTCCCTCCTTAGCTGGTTTTACAATGGAAATACAACAAAATCTGCCAAGGATCTCAATGACTTGGTTTAACAAGTCCTACTAGCAGAGGACTTTAATTGTGAGGACCTCCGAACCTTTCGCACTGCTCAGGAATTCAAAAAACTGGATGATTACATGAACCGACCATCAAATCTATCAGCCACAGATGGGTGGATTGAAGGATCAGTTAAAATTCACCTTCCCTTCACAGGGGTCAAAGTCAAATCGGAAGAAGAAGCACCCGAATTTTTGGTAGAGCCTGTTTATTACTGTCGCCTCACACAGGTTCTCATCTCATCGTTTCAAGAACCTGCCACAAAGCTGTTCCATTATATTCTGGAAGCCGACAGCAGATTCTCCACCTGAGAGAGTTCTAAGCGAGGTCTACAACTCCAACACAATGATCGCAGAGCATGAAAAGATACAATCTCAGCCAAATGAGCCTGGATGTAATCTTGAGAAAGCCATTGCTGCAGCACTTATTTTTTCTGACTCTACTCACCTCACAAATTTCGGAGTCACATCACTCTGGCCAGGCTGCATTTTATGGGGAAATCAGACAAAGTATGAACATTCAAAACCATCATTGTTTGCAGCACATCACTTTGTATACATGCAATCTGGAAGATATTTTTCTACTATCCATTTTCCAAATTAACCGATCCAACAGCTCCCTGACAATATTGAAGAGGCTTATGATCAGATTTTCAGGAAGAATATTATGCCCACACTTCGCATGCATCTCAAGTGTGAGCTCATCCATGCGATATGGGAGCTTCTCCTTGATGATGAGTGTATGGAAGCATATGAGCATGGTATTGTAGTGAAGTGTGCCGATGGAATTTTTCGTCAACTGTATCGACAGTTTTTTATCTATGGTGCTGACTATCCTGAAAAGTGCGTACTAACCCTGAGGGATTATAATTAAGCTCAATTCATCAATTCTATAGGGTCCTTCTAGCAACAATCAAGTCTCTTGGATGGTGTCCCTGTCCTCAATGTCATGTTCTAAAGAACCAAATGGCAGATCTCAGCACAGTGAATGACATGAAGCGCCGAGAAAATATTCGGGAGGACAATGTTGAGTGGCAAAATAAGGTTGAGAAGGCCCACCAGGGCATCTTCTCAAAGGGCTACTCAATTGTGAGCACAGTTTTTCAAAATCTTATGGGTCTAACTTCATTGGTCCCAACACAGGCAAGCCATTTCTTCATATTTATGTTGTTTTAATGACTATTGTCAGAATGCCTTTTCTACACAACTCTCAAAATTTGGATTTAATTTTCATTCTATGCTCGCACCAGATTTACTACATGAGTTTGAGCTTGGAGTTTGGAAAGCAGTCTTTACTCACCTTGTCCGAATGGTGTATACTCTCGGGGCTAGAGCTGTACAGACTCTTGATCAACGGTAAGCAAATTTCTGAATTTCAAATCTTATCAAATTAATATATGTAGCTTCTGACAAATCCCAACATTTGGACATACCACTATTCGTCAATTTCGAAACAATACCACAGAAATGAAAAAACTCGCAGCACGAGATTTTGAAGATATATTACAGGCAACTCTTGCTGTACTTTGAGATTGGCATGACTATTCTAATCGTAAATTAGTGTGCACTTCCAGTGTTTGAGGGAATTTTTTCCGGAGTTCATGACAAGCTCATGCAAGACCTAATTTTTACGCTCTGTGTGTGGCATGCACTTGCAAAACTTTGGCTACACACATCAACAACCTTGGAACATCTTCAGGCAACAACAAGAGAACTTGGTAAATTTCTTCGACAATTTGCAAAGGTAATGCGCACAGATTTCAAAACAGCGGACCTTCCTTGTGAACAGGCTGCCCAAGCTCGAAGACAGGCTGCAAAGGACTCAGCAAAAGGCAACAGAAATTCATCAAGGAAAAAGGTTCCCAGTTCAACACGCAGATCCTTCAACCTATTAACATACAAGCTCCATTCACTGGGAGATTATTTCTGGGCTATCTTGATGTATGGAAGTACAGATAACTACAGTATGCAAGTGGTATGTATGTACATTGATTTATTTCGTTCAGTTTACTAATTTTACATAGGGCAAGCTAGAACATCAGTGCCTGAAACAATTCTATGCGTGAACCAATAAAACTCTCTGGTTTCAAAGTCAAGTGTCAAATCACATATGTAGGGAGCGCTACTTGAAGCTCATGTGGGAGGGAGAGGTAAAAAAGGATTTGAAGCAAAAACCTAATGAATCAGATCACTTACCCCCGCCGCTCAAGTGCATGCGATTTTCCTCACCACATGACAATCCTGATTGTGACCATCTTCCTCCAGTTTCTCCCAGAGCACACTATCAAATATCCGAATTGACACGGGATTTTATTAACCTGCCATGATTTCTTGCTGAAAATTCAGAAGACAACGTGCTAATTGTGAGAAATCATTCACACATTTCACATATTTATTGTTCATTGAAACGAAACAGAATTTTGACCGAAATCTATGCAACCATCTCTTGGCATGAATCCTCAGATGTGAATTCAATGGTAGTGATGATCATTCATTCACCAACGAGGATCGTGCCTCCATTCGCTTCAACCATGGTCACATCTACAAGCACAAGACATCGAGGATCAACTTCACGACATATGACATGCAATGGGAACAAGACTCGATCAATCCAAGAACCGAACATCAAGATATTATGGTACTTGCACATGAAGATGCATCCTGCGAAGAATATCATCCCTACTGGTACACTTGTGTAGTTGAAATTTTTCATGCAGATGTTTATCACATTGGAGAAAAATCGATGACAGATGGGCCTTACAAGATGGATTTTTTATGGGTTCGTTGTTTCGGTCTAGATGAGTCTCACTGAGGTGGATGGAAGGCCTGACGGCTTCATTGAATCAGCTTTTTTGACAGTGTAGATGAGCAGGCATTCGGCTTTCTGGATCCCAATGAAATTATTCGAGCTGTTCATCTCATTCCTGCATTTGCCCATGGCCTCATCGACAACCTTCCATCAGACTCTCTTGCTCACCACCCAGAAGATGAATATCACAAGGAGTGGAAGTATTATTATGTGAATATGTACGTCTAATCTTCTATCTATAACTTGTTCACTAAAGAAACATATTTTCTTTTAGGTTTGTTGACCATGACATGTTCATGTGATACCTTGGTGGTGGTATTAGACACAAAGCAAGCCACCAAGCTTCTCCAGCTGTTCCTTCAGGAGAACTTGTCGATGATAGTGTGGACCGAGAAGAGAACAACAATGATCGAGAGGAAATTGAGGATGAGCCTCAACCTGATGGTCTGGCAGCTGAGGAAGAAGAAGAACTCATAGTTCATGGGGGGGAGGAGGAGGAGGAGGAAGAGGAGGATAATGATGATGAAAAGTATGATTATGGGTATGAGGAGGAAGAAAGTGAGAGGGGTGACGAGGAAGAGGATGAAGTGATAAAGGAGATCAGGAGTGAGGAAGAAGACAAAGATGTTGACCCATTAGATGACTATGATGAGTTGTAGAGCTGGCTAATGATTTATTTTATTGCCGTAGTTATGTTTTGAATCAGCTTTTCTGTATAAAAGTTATTTTACTTCTTACAGAGCACCAGCACCCATAAAAAAAACACCAATCAATGCTGATTTATAGTTAATTTCTATTTGAAAAGTGTTCAGAGCTTAGAACTTCTTGCCCCATGCTTGGAGTCCAGAAAATCATAGCTCGTGAAGTATTTACAGTTGTTTGCTACCCACTTCCACAGCCCCATACCACTTTATTGCAAATCACAAGTACAGCATCGCTGCCGGTCAAGATTTTTATGGTATAAAATCAGGGAGATTTACCCAAGTTTGGTGATACCAAAATCATAGATTCAAGCCTTTTCCCCCAATGCACAATGTATGAAATAGTGTCAGCCTGTACTGTGGATCATGTGACTATGACACTGAGAGTTACTCAGACTATGAATCAAAATAGCGGCAAGAATGAGTTCATTGCATGTTGCAGCCCTTTACCACCAGAGCCCACAGGATGATATTGAAATGTCCCACTATGCCTTATAATGTCTGTGTGGTATAATGGTCTAACAGGCTGCCTTCTGTGTATAACATGTGGTGTGCCTGATTCCTGAAGCCGTGAGTTCAATTCCTGCCCGTGCTGAACTTTCCTTATATTTCATCTCCATGCCAGGTTATTTTTCAACAATCTTGCCAGCCTCCTTAACCAACATGGTGACTCCCTTCCCTCACCTTGAAATCTTGGTGCCAACTTAATTTTAGAATACCTGTTTTAAATCAACTTAATCATACCATACCAGCATAAGATCAAGTTATTTTTGTATAAAAGGGCCAGCCAAGATTACTTGATGTTATATTGTAATGCCAAGCTTGACATTTATTTTCGGACTTTACCGGGACCACAAGTCATTACCAGGGTAATGTTGTTTTGCTGATGATGTACATAGTATTTGCTTCAAAACTCGCAGAGCTATTTACCAATTATTGGTGAAGAATCTGACTAAAACAGTAAATGTTGTTGGGGATTGCCTTAAACATCAAAATATTACATGCTCTTAGACCCGTTTTAAGGCCCTAATTTTTGCAATTCAAACAAGCCCAGAATCACACAAAACTTACCAATTATTGTTAAAGAATCTGACTAAAGACAGTAAATATTGTTGGAGGTCACCTTAAACATCAAAATATTATGCGCTCTTAGACCCGTTTTAAGGCCCTAATTTGTGCGGTTCTAACAAGCCCACAATCACACAAAACGGTCCAGAACTCATCAATTAATGGTGAAGAATCGGCATAAAAATAGTGAATATTGGTGGAGGTCACCTTAAAGGTCGAAATATCATGCGATCTCGGACCCGTTTTAAAGCTCTAATTTGTACGTTTCTAACAAGCCCAGAATCGCACAAAACGGCCCGGAACTCATCAATTAATGGTAAAGAATCCGCATAAAAACAGTAAATGTTGGCGGAGGTCACCAAAAACTTCGAAATATTATGCGCTCTCAGACCCGTTTTAAAGCTCTAACCTGTGCGTTTTTAACAAGCCCAGAATCACACAAAATGGTCCAGAATGCATCAATTAATGGTGAATAATCTGAATAAAAATAGTAAATGTTGGCGGAGGTCACCAAAAACATCGAAATATTATGCGCTCTCAGACCCATTTTAAAGCTCTAATTTGTGCGTTTCTAACAAGCCCAAAATCGCATGAAACGGATCAGAACTCATGATAATAAGGTGTATTTCAGATCTCTAATACAGAGATAAAAAAATTATTTGCAATGAATGATGTGGCCAAACAATGATGTGTGCCAAGGCTCGTCTGAACCAGCGAGGGTTCAGACGAGCCTTGGCGCACGTCATAATTTGGCATTGTTTGGCTCCTGCTGCTCAAGGTTTGAAAACTCAATACTTAATACTGAGAATTTACCGGGATTTGATCACGTGTGTTTGGGATTCCACTTGCTGACATGTATCTTTTGTTTGTGTCCCTGCCTGGCAGCCAAACAGCCGCCCCCGCTCGTTGTCGTCAACACTGCCCGGCCTCTTCCTGCCCTCTTACCTTGCCAGTGATGGGCGCGGCCTGCGGGCCTGGTGCGGGCCTTGGCCTGGGGGCTTGAAACCGAGGAGATCGTGGTCTGGATTCTTTTAATCTGCCTGCTTTTGTGTATGTACTTTGTTAGTTCTTTAAATAATTTTTTCTATTGTACTCGACATCAATCAATCAATCATAGAAGGTTTGTGAAAGGACGCACGCCTCCTTGCAGCAACACGCCCTCTTTTTTTCCATCCACCTGCTTCCTCATGTTGTCGTCCCAGCCTCCACGTGCCTCCTTGATGACTTGAGAGCCGTGAACTTGACTTGCTGGCCGGCACCCTTTTGAGTGCTTAAACGACTGCTGAACTAGCTGGATGCTGGACAGCTGCAGGGGGTGTTGACAGCCATCTCTGTAACTTTACGGGATCAAACCTGGGCCCAAGTTACAGAGCTCTTTGTCAACATTCCCTGAATGCCATCAATTTGTGTTGTTTTTTGAAATCATGATGTAGATCTGAGCTTTATCTTGTTCTTCAACAATGATCAAGTTTACGCCAAAACTGATTCTTTTACAATACAGATTACTGTAGCCAAAGAACATGGTGTATGGTACATGAATGGATGCAATGTTATTAATAAAAACCTACCATAAGTGTTTAAAATTCAAAATATATATGTATGCTGAGACTTGTTTGAATTTGTGAAGACACTTGATGATACCACTTGAATCAAGCAGACGGAGATGGGCTGCTGCTCAAGTGTTCATCGTATGTCATGTTCTTACTGCAGCGTCGTCGGCCATGCTTACTGCAGATGGCGTCAACAAGTGCGACACTTTTTACAGCAACTGGGTATGCCAATAGGAATGCCTCATTGTCCTGACCAAATCTGGCATGGCGAGGAGGTGAGTTTTTGCATATCATGGACAAAGGACTGTTTGATCACCTTGGGTACTCCTTAGCAATTGTCTCCCTCTCTCCTCTTTTAGTGCCATGAATCAAACGCATTCTTCCCGTGTACCAACCGGATGGCCAATCCTTCAGGGGAGGAACACCTTGCGATGGAACACCCTCTTCCCACTGCTCGACCGCTTGTCACCAAGCTTGTGGTCCTCTGTGAAGGTTTGGAATCAGCGCTCCTGCAATCGGATATGGTGCGGGACGCTCCTTTGAACAAGGATGCTTCTTCACATGAGATGATGATGCAGGTACATCATCCTCGTTGGGGTAGTTATTTGATGGTGGTGGGTCTGTGCGAATGACAGAAACACAGTGGGTGGGCCTCATTGGTTCTGCTTGCATCATGAGTTCGGTAGTCTCACATGCACGAGGCACTGTAACTCATGCATGCTCTGATGCATGATGACATTCTGGGGATGGTGCGGCATGTGGAGAGTGCACCCTGATTGCATTCAACAGTGCCTTGCCCATAAGATTCATGTCACCCAGAGTTATGTGCCGAGAAAGTTGGTGTTCGCCCATGAAACTCTGCTCTGTATCCAGGCACATGGGACAGAGCATGTCGCAGTAGCTCTTCTCATAGCTTTGAAGAGAATCAATCAGGTATTTCATAAGAGTATCCACCTGAGCAACTCTGACATTTAGCCTTTTGAACTGTAGCAGCATATGCCAATAATTTTACAGCTCACCTGCTCACCCTCTGCCCACCTGCCCCACCACCAAATGACCGTCAGGGACCACCGCTTCCCAATTGGTGCATGGATGAACCTGTGTTGTGCTCCGCCACGCCTGAGACAGTGAGTTGTGAAATTTTTCACGAGGCCTGCTCCCTGACAGAATTCCATAAGGAGGCACTGCACCTGGTCATGGGAGAGGGCTTTCTTTGGATGGAGGATGCCGTTCGGTGCAATGTAAGGAAAGACGTAGTCATCGTCTTCAACCTTTCATCCAATCTTTTGTTCAAGAAGGGCTACCCACACCGGAAGTCGAGAAAACATGTCGAGCTCACTCAAATCCTGCTTGTAGATATGGTATGTGTTGCCTTTCATAGTCATAGATGAGAATCAGCTGCTAATTTGATTTGATTTGTAGAAACGGCTCACTCTCGAGAGGGCCATCCCATCCTTGCTTGTTCTGCCAGCCCTTTCGATTTTCGAGGAACACTGAGAAGAAGGGATGAGACAGAGGTGCAGGGCCATTACAGCCAAAGGTGATGTCTCGGAACTGGAGATTGCACAACTCAAAGTTCCTAGTGATTACACACCAGTAAAGTCATATATTACAAACTCAAAGTGACAGAAACCTTACTGGGTCCACAGAGTATACCCACTGCACAAGAAAGCCTCCATTTCAAGATGCTTTGCCAACAATTTTGCATGGTCGTGGTCATCAAGGGAAGTGTCAACCTTCATTTCTGCATGGCGTTTTTCAGACCACTCCATCACAGCTCGAAGCTGCTCGATTTTCATTGCCTCGGCGTGGTGGCGTCCAGCAGTAGCACCCTTTATGCCACTCTTGTTTTTGATTACCTTTATCAGGCTCTGCACGACAGGTGCTTGTCCTGGGCACCCTGTCACCTTCTTATTTTCTTCGTCATATGCATAATCACCTGAATACTTGGTCCCATCCCTGGCTCCCAGTTATTTTCAATATAGAAGCAGTTCGGAGTTGCACACCTACCAGTGGTCCCATAAATCAAAATTTTCGTTACCAGGCCATGCTCAAGGTGCCATCCATCCTTCGATACAATTGTCCCGACGATATGTAAACATGGAGTTGCAAGGACTAGCTTCTTTCCAGAAGCGGTGATACCTGATTCTATAAAGCGCATCAGAAATCTATCAAAGGTAGAGGCATATTCGTAAACATAGCGCCTGATGCCAGGGGCAATCTCTTCGTTATCGTAAGTTGACGTGGGTCCTTTTAATCCCACATCATCGACAAATACATTCCCGTTCTTTGGGATTTCCTCTTGAAGCGCATGAGTCGTACAACACTGAAATTCTGGCAGTGAATTGGTCATGCCTTGAGGTAGTACGCAAGAGTGGAGAGGTCCTATTAAACAACTAAATGTTGTTAAAGGTCTTGAAGTCACCGCTAGCTTTCTTCCGTCGTAGCCTGAAAATAAGTCTGCCAGCCCATAAATCGCATGGCCCACAAAGCTTTCTGCGAAGTTGTCAGTTCTAGGCGGATCACGCCTGACCACGATCACGGCAACAACCACTGCATGCCCTACCCCCTTTCTTGACTTTCCGATCCTCGCAGGGTTGCACGGCAGTGTCAATTGACACTTGCACTGCCTTTGCGAGGTTTGTTGGTCATTTCTGGAGGATACCCCTGCACGGGTTGGGAACCCACGGGTTTTTGCAAACCCCCTACCCGTACCTGTGAAAACCCGCACCCGTGGACGCGGGTGCGGGTTTTGACGGGTATGGGTGCGGGTTACCCTGGAAAACCCCAGGGTAGCCCGTGACATTCCCTATCTGTTCGAGAAGCATCTGGCGTACCGTATCTTCAATAGACTTTGGGATGCGGATGGGGGCTTGAACCCAAGGGGTGTGTTCAATCACCAGTATTTCGTAGTCTGGGAAGTATTTATCAGAGAAGGTTCCCCATTCAGAGTCTTCGAAAGCTAAAGCCTGTTGTCGCATCTGTAAGACAAAAACCAACAAGTCAATCTCTCGAGGTTTCAAGAACCCTTTGGGTATGCTTGTTAAAATCTTCTGTAAGTGGTCGAGTGAGAGTCGGCGTGACGGAATAAAATCTTGAAGGGATGGAGGATCTAAAGGAAGCGAAGGCAGTGAGGGTATTGAAACAGGGCGAAACACTTGCCCAGCTGGATCCGGCATATAGCTCAGGACAGGTCGAACTTTCTTATCAACAGTCTTGTATTTTGTTCACATTTGAAGGGGGTTCGATTCATAGGTTAAAGCACGTCGAGTCCAAGGTGTAAGAAGTGGTCTGGAAATCCTAGGCGAGCAATGAGCGATATTCTGTAAAATTAGGTCATAAGTCTCTGGAGGTTCTAAGTGGGAGACAAAAGAAGGCGATTCAAAACCGTAAGTTCCCATCATTGCGTGAAGCGAATGCCCAAGGGTTGGAACAGATGCATCCTGGTCAAGCCCAGGCTCAGGATACGCATCTGTCCTCATTTTCCCACATCGACATCGTCCACTTCTTCAACTCTTGTACGATGATCGAGATTGAGTGTAGCTGAGTTCCGAGGGGCGCCGGGTGTACATAGAGGAATGAGAATAGAAGGGCCTTGTTGAGATCCGTCGGTTTTATCGCCATCACCATCTTGCCAAATTTGCATGTTCATCGACCCTTGATGGGTATACTGAATCGACGCAGAGTACCATTGGAGCTAGGGTTGACCTAAAATGATCTCTTGTTTTCCAGCGCCTTCCTTACTTACAAACATGTGATGGTCGAATCGTCATCCAGAAATCTTGATTTCAGCATCACGGACACAGCCGCCGAGAGGGACAGGTCGCCCATTAATTCCTTTGAGGGACCAACGTGTACTGTCGAGGTCTATCACTAAATTCGTCCTGTCGTAAAATTCTTGACCTATCAAATTTAGCTCAGAACCTGTGTCAATCATAAAAACGGCATCCAATCCCATGAACTTTCCCCGAAAACGTCCTGTGACCATCGCGAAGAGTGGTTGTGGAGTAAGATGAACTTTTACCACAGAGGCATAGCGTATCAATATGTCCTCCTTGGATTCCCTTGATTCATCAAATTCGAGGCTGACGTGTGACTCAACAAAGCTAGAATTCATGAAGGACTCAGCTGCTGGAAGAGAACGGTAGTAGTCTTCATCGTCAGAATCATATCCTCCAACTAGCTCTGGGGACAAGATTTCCTCCTCTGCCCAATCAGCCTCTTTGAGTACCTCTACAATGTTCGCCACTACGGGTTTAGAGACATATTCTCGATGTGTCTTCATCATATTGCTGACCGACTTTTGCAGGAAGGCCGAAATCGCCAAAAGCTCGCCAAGTTCAAGATGAACCAACGTCTTGTTGACTTTTTCTTGAACAATTTTATCTAGATCATACATTTCTTGGATGTCCGACGTGAAATGATATGAAGGAGCCGACTTAGCTTTGGTATTCGCTTCTTTCATTTCTACGTCCTTGTCCTTTGATGGTGCGGCGTGACAGTTTTTGAAAGTGTCTTCCGTGTTGACTGCAGGAGGTCATAATTTAAAAGCTTGAGGCATGGACTGTACTGTAGAAGGTTGTAAATTGAAAGCCTGAGGCGTCGACTGTACAGGAGCATTTGCAGGCCTAAGGTTACTAGACATAGGAATGGGAGTTTTAGGATAATTCTCTTTTGGCTTATGAGTAGACTTAGCTTCGGTTTGTTGCCCCTCCAGGTGTTTGATTGGATCAAATCATGTTTCCTTGTCTTTTTGAGAATGAGTAACAGCTAGCGTAGAAGAAGGAGGTGCCCGCCACTCAAGGATGACAGAGGAAGGCGAAGCATTGAAGACTTCAGCGGGCAGAACATCTTCACCATCAAACAACAGACCGGCGTAGTTGGCCATATGGGGAGGTAGGTCTCTAGAAACCTCCTGGGCCTTACCTTTTAAATGATTTGATGCAGTGTTTTGTTCCCGTAAAACCTTCACGACCCCACCATCACTTCCAAAGGTGCGAGGAAGTTCCGATCCATCAAGTCGCGCTAACCTGCCAAGGGGAGTGTAAGCGACTAATCCTTCTTTAATACACACCTCGACTTCCAGGCAGAACTTGAGACCAAGCCGGTGCATTGTCTTATCATAAAAGAAACATCTAGCTTCTTTCATAATTTGTTGGTTAGTCAAGTTTGGGTTTGGTGTAATATTGACAGAACGTAAAAACTCAGTGTGAGCGAGTCTCAAATCCTCCATCTGTTTCATAATGCGGTCTACTGGGCTGAGGTTCATTGGTTCGACTATTGGCGTTGCGGGAATGGTCTTCTCGAAAACCACCTTTTTCAAAGGTTTCTTCTTTTTCTTCGTCAAGACAACCTTGTCAATGTCCTCGTCGGAATCACTTGAACTTGAATCGGAATCGGAATCTAGGTCAATGCCGACGTATGTGGTCTTTGCGTCCAAATCTTCATCATCGAATTCTGCCCTTAACAAGTTAAGGAGCATTGTGGTCGTTGGAGGCGAGGAGGTCTTGAGGTGAGTTACCAGAATTCGTTTCTTAATGCATGAGCGTAAAGACGTTGGAATTCCCCTATAGAAGCAAAGGTGGACCTCATTAGCTAGCATTTTATCTGGAGCCAAGCCAGCAGATATAGCAGTAAAATCTTGATAATACTTATCAACCTCCTTATGAGAGGCCAAACTACCCAACTCTCCTTGTTTAGAGCACCATTGACGTAAACGATCTGGGGAATTGAGAGGGATGGAATCATTCGATCCATAAAGATCATCCAAATACACCCTCACCTCTACCCAGTCATCCTTAGTCAATAACGGAGACGAGCCGATAACCATCCGAACTTTTGTATCACAATATCTGAGAACGTATCCAGGCAAAAGAGAATGTGCAACTCAAGTGCTATCTGCATGTTGCTCAAGCACATCTAAGAAATCCGAAACGCGCTTCCCTTTGAACTTGGGAGCCCCTGGCACTCCAGGAGTAGGCATAGGGACGCCCAGCGTTGCATTGAGACTAGTATCAGAGGGCGACAAAGAAAGATCATCGCCAGGACTCATGACGAATATTTAAGGAGAAAATAAAATAAAGGAAAAGGTAATTTCAAAAGACTTAGCGTATACGTAGGCGAATGAACGTTCTGATGCCTTAGAAATGACAGAAAACAAAGTATGCTGGATGTATGTGCCTAACAACAAAGTGTTCAGTGCAAAAACGAGGGGGGTTATCGTACCAAATGCGAATCAGGAGATTTATTTTGAATGTATGCACCTAAAACCAAGTTTTCAGCACAAAAATGAAGATGTAGGACATACCAAGAGAGATTTTGATACTTGGAGAGGAGGTAGAACGGAAAGCCAATCCCCTGTCTCAGTCACCACTGTGGAAGAACAAAAGTTCAACAGCGAGAGACGGAAACTGGTCATCTACCAAAATAAGATGGGGGAAGAAAGGAACAAGAGAAAACGGGACAAAGGAATGACGAAAAAGGTACTCAGCATCTAAGCATGTGAGTATGCATTTAAGTGCGTGCGTCGTTTAGACTTCTTGTAGACAATGGCATGAGAGTGTATGGCGAGAAGAAGAGAATCTTTAAGTCTGTCGAAGTCATCGTTCTTGAGAGTACTTGAAATTCTTAAAAGCTTAGAGAGAGGGACTATACTTGGAGGGAAAAAGAATCAATCTCCATTCGTGAGGTGGGAGGGCACCTTAAGTACAAAAATCATAATCACAAGGCATCTACATGTTCTCGCATGCTGCCTGTCCAGAAAAGTTCTAAAGAAAATAAGAAGACAAATGAACAAAAGTAAAAATAGCTTTTGATGCATCCTATCAAGTTCCTCCACTGAACCGTTGTACTGGGAATTTCTTGGGGAGCTAATCGATGGTGTGAGAGGCCTATTTGCTAACACGACTGCCCCGCTCAGTGTGGGCTTCACAACCGTCGATGCTTCGACCCTACCGTCCAGTTCTAAAGCTCGGTTTTGGTCCCCGAAAGGAGTTGTCATAAGTAACAAAAAAAAATGAATAAAGAGAAAAATTGAATTCAAGCATATGAAGATGAAGGATTGAAAACTGATCCTTGAGACCGTTTACAGTGAAGATGCCGGAGATGACATCGTCCAATCCAATGAGTCATCCTTGACTTTTGCATTCTAAAAAAAATAAAAGACACTAAAAAAATAAAAAGGAACCATAAAAACTAGCGCGCGTGAAGAATAAAGAAATAAAGGAAGTGCCATGAGTAGTACACTCTGCACTTCCACACAGGGGAGACAAATTTTAACGGATCCTTCAATCCACCCATCCATGGCTGATAGATTTGATGGTTGGTTCATGTGATCATCCAGTTTTTTGAATTCTTGAGCAGTGCGAAAGGTTCGCAGGTCCTCACGATTAAAGTCCTCTCCTAGTAGGACTTGTTGAACCAAGTCATTGAGATCCTTGGCAGATTTCGTTGTATTTCCATTGTAAAACCAGCTAAGGAGGCAGTAATGAGTTGCACTGATGAATGGGGAGAAGTAATTTTCATGGATGTATGACAAGAGACTCTTTGCAGCTGAGGTTTGTGGCATGGAGATGTAAGGAGCATCACAAATATTGTAGAGATCATTACCTTCCTCAGGATCAACAGTATGAATCTGCAAGTAGACACAGTACAACCCAAATGAGTTTGGCTCGGTTGTAATGGTTTCAAGTTGCGTTTGATTCCATGTTGATGGTATGATCCCATCTTCATGGTATGATTCCATCTCTATGGTATAATTTCATTTCTATTCTATGATTCCAAGGACATGTGGGATAAGGAAAATTTCCATCTGGTAGATTGGTGGATCCACTGTGCCAACAGGAGGATATGCACCTATGTTGTGGAAGGAAGTGCTTGACATATTGCTCATAACATTCCTAGATCCCTCCTGAGTTGCTCCATCTAGGTAAATGTCAGTGTTGTTAAAGGAAGTGGTTGACATATTGTCCATCTGTTCCTAGAGCATCTCCTGAGTTGCTCC
>Ga0307507_10007633_pt1 | contig 15539 bp, 4 predicted proteins | sample 7_EM_MG_FD_207223 | JGI IMG/M metagenome (GOLD analysis project Ga0307507, IMG submission 207223) | Populus trichocarpa ectomycorrhiza microbial communities from riparian zone in the Pacific Northwest, United States - 7_EM | ecosystem: Host-associated > Plants > Roots > Unclassified | place... | reverse complement strand
GTATTCTATTAGGAGGAAATCCCTTTATACAAGAAGAAAAAGAAAAAGAAAAAGAAAAGGCAAACGATGTCCTAAAAGGACTAGTAGAAGAAGTAAGAGCTCTCCGTAAGGAGGTAGCTCCTATTAAAGAAACTTATGCAGAGAGGCTAAAGAAGGATCTCCCGTCTTCATCCTCCCTACCCTCCTTATCACTACTACCTTCTACGCCTTCTCCTTTTAGTAGAAGTTCTACATCTACCAGGAGCAAGAAAAAGCAGCTACAAAAAAGAAAGCTAGTCTTAATTACGGACAAAAAGGACCAACCTTTAGATACCTTCTCTATACGGAACAAAGTTAACCAACTATTTGCATTAAAACTGCAAGTAGAAAAACCAGTACTAGCGTCTATAGCTAGAACCAAAGGAAAACAAAATATTCTCCTTACAACTACAGAAGAGTATAATGCAGATTTCCTAGTCAAATATAAGGATATCTGGCATAACCGCTTTACTTTTCAAAGAGAACAAAAACTAGAACCTTGGGTTCAAGTTATAGCCCATAGGGTTCCTACCCTACCCTTTTTAGGAGAGGGAGGCTCTAAGTTTCTAAAAGAAGAAATTGAGACCTTTAATCCTATAAGGATACAAGGACTACCTAGATGGATCTCATCTAGTATAAAAAGACACGATCCACAAACCAGATTTGGCTCTATAGTTTTTACTATAGAGAGCAAAGAGAAAAGACAAGAAATCCTTAAGCAAAAAGAAATTTCAATCGCGGGTACAGCTACTAAGGTAGTAAAATACCTAGATGTCTCTTCTACTACACAGTGTACTAGCTATCAAAAATTTGGCCATATAGGAGACAGATGCTCTACTAGAGCCTATAGATACTATGCGGCTGCACATCTATCTAAAGACCACTCCTATTCTACCTGTATAATAACAGGCAAGCCTTGTCAACATACTACCCCTCTTTGCATTAATTATAAAGGAAATCACTTTGCCAATAGCAAAGACTGTAAGATACTTAAAGCAGCTAAACTAGTACGCAGTACTAGCATAGAAGGTATAGAAGAATAGACAAAACATAAGATTCTAGAAGAAGGCAACTTCTACTAGGCTCTTAAAGAGATATTAGAGAGCAAAAGGACAGAAATAAATTGCAAAAGAACAGGGACAGGTATTAGGATTTTTCTTTTTCCTATCGTTTTCTCATTCCCTAGCAGTTGTAGCAACTTAGTATTTTACTAAGGAGCTGTAAACCCTTAAGGGCTTATAAACTACTGGGATATAGTTACTAGTACATGTTAAGCTGTCTAGAAAGGATTCATATATATAGAACTATAGCGCCATAGCCTAGAGGCTGCATGCGCAGTATTGTACGTAGTATAATACAATGGACATAAAAAATAATAAAATAAAATAAAATAAAAAAAGAACGCCTCTTTAGTCTTATCTATTTAATATAATACAGCTTTAAGATATTCAATTATATCTTGATTATATAATTTATATTTAGCTAGTAATACGAAGTTAACTATATCACAATTGAATAGTATTACCCCCTTGTGCCTATCTAGTAACGGTGCTATAACTAGTATAATCTATTAAAAAAGGGACTTATACATCTTTCCAGTCTATTGGCTTAACTCTATAAAGTTATCCTACCTAATTATACTTTTAAAGGGTTTAACCTCGGCGAATTATGCGGTTAGAAAACGTTTTACCCTATCCTTAGTAGATAATAAAGTTTTTACACTACTTTAATTAGTTATTAGAACCCTCCCTTTCCCTTTTTTAATATTAAGTAGTAGTGCCTAAAGCTAGCTTATTAAATGCTCCGTAACGCCTTTATATAGCTAGTATAGTAAATTAGGGGCCATTATAACGTGTATATCCGTTATATAATGGGACCAGGTAAAATTTTAAATTAGCCTAATATATTTAGGGTCGCTGCGATCTAGCTATAAGTTTTACTATTACTTAAGTTGCTTAATAGTCAATTTATACGTCTATTACGGCCATTTACTGGATATAGTGCTTTATAGGTTACCTTATTTATAAGGCAGTATATAATACATTATATAATATTACCCTAATTTTACTTCTATAAATATAATCTACTTTTTATAGTCTACTACCATCTTAATTCCTCCTTTGCCTATCAGTCAAATAACTTCACCAACGTTGAGTTTGTTAATTATAATCATCCTTAATAAACCAGAAGACTGGGAGCAATAAATCTAGTAACTACAAGCCCTCGTAGACAAACGAATTTGGGCCCACGTTAACCTAGATAATACAGTACCTTAACGAGCTCTACTATAAGAACCAGCCTATCCAGAAGTTACTAATTTTAATAAAAATGCAACCTTATATGTATAGCTCTTAACGAATTAACAGAAAGCGTATAAGAATAGTAGATAATACTACAACTAGGATATAAAGTACTTCCTAAAATAGGAAGAGTATCTGCAATAAATACGCACCCAGATTACGTCCATAGTATTAATTTAGAAGAAGCTACAGCTCAATCCTTCCCTTATAGTTAAGGAATAGCTAATTTAGTTAAAAGAAGACACTAAGCCTTTAAAGAACTTTATAATAAGGAAGGTATAACTATAGTATATAGAATTACTTAAGGGACTTAAATAGACAAAGGTTACCTAGTGGCTTAACCAATAAGAATATATAATAAAAATGGCAGAGAAGTATAACCTTCTATAGATAACTAATGGGATCTGGCTTATAGACCTTATAAATGCAATACAACCTATAAACGAAACTTATTTTGTTCTGTACACAAAGCAGGTAAATAATACTAAAAAGGCTCCCTTATTAGAATACTATAAAGTAGCAATAGAGCTATAAGAAGCATTCTAAAGCCTTTCTAAAGCCGTACCTATAATGGCGAGAGGGAGTGTATTTAATATAGACTTCGCAGGAGAGCTTAAAAAGGGTATCTCTATTACTACCAAAGTCTAAAAAGGAAAAGGAAACAGCTTATCTTATAGCCAAAAAATGGCAGGTACAAATTTAACTAAAGAGATGTCTTCTAAAAGGTTAAAGAACCTTAAATACTTGGCATGCGATATAAGGGGATATACCCTTCCTAACTATAAGTATCTGTTTAAGAGCAAAAGGCCTAAGGAATTTAAAGCCGTAGGTATATATATAAAAAGGGTGCTTATAAAGGTAGAGCAAGATAAAAATCTAGCTGCCTAAGTAGAACAACTTAAGCTTAAGGAATTAAAGGTTAATAAAGCTTAATAACAATAGGATAAAAGCTAGGAGACAGTTAAGATTAAGGGAAAAGCCAGTGCAATATTCCTAGAATTATATCACACCGGTTAACTCCATCCATTAAAGTTATTAACCATTCTTAACTTAGGAACTACTCTCTATATCTTTAATAATCTCTCTCATTTCTACAACTTTAGGAAAGCCCTAAGATATAAATACGTCACCACTGGCAGCTTAGAAGTGCCTATACTAGGTTACAGCAATATTACTATCTAAGTCACAAAACTAGACAAGAGCAAGGGAATCCTACTTCTTAAGGACGTTGCCTTTTATACAGACTTCAATATAAATCTAGTATTATTCTATCTACTTTGAAAACGAGGGTATTACTAGGACAATAAAGGAGATAACAATCTTCTAGTTTAGAAGGATAACACAATCCTATATTAAATAGAAGAACATTATAAATAATAGACTATTAAGTATATCCAATTAGGAAGCCTAAAATTAGCTTTTAATTTAAGCCGACTGCTACGCCGTCAACAAAAGCACAGAATATTATTAAGAGACATTTATCTAGATGCAAAAGGTAATATATAACTATAGCATCTGCGTCTAGGTTATCTAGGACCTATAAGCCTTTATTATTTAGGTATTAACGCCCTTAAAGTTAAGCTTTAAGGCCCTAAGATAACAAAATATTAATACTGCAGTCTTGCTAAAATTAAGCGTTAGGTCTTATAAAGGTTCTTAAAACAGAATATTAATAAACCCTATTTTAACCTCCATATTAACTAGACTAACCTTAAGGAAGCGCATACTGGATTTGTACAAGTTATGCTTATCCACAACACCTTCTTAGGAAGATCCTTCCCGTACTTTATAATAACGCATAGCAAAGAGAAGGAGACACTATAAGTTCTTAAAGATTTTATCTAATAGATTTATCTAAGGTATAACCTTAAGGTTAATACTATTAGATTAGACAACAAGCTAGGGAGAAGGAGAACCCTTAAATGGCTATAGACTTAAGAGATTATATTTAAGCCTTTGGCGCCATATACCTAAGCTTAAAATAGTACCGCCAAACGCTTAGGGGGTATAATTATTAAGAGAGCACGTGTAATAAGAATCGCTGCTAATCTACCATATAATCTATAGAATAAGATTATTAACTGTACAGTCTACCTTCGAGATCGAACGCCACGAGAAAGCAATAGATGGAAATCGCTATATAAGAGGTTCCATACCTTCCTTGCCAATAGGAGAAGAAAACCGCAACTAGCGCACCTAAAAGCCTATAGCTGTAGGGCGTACGCGATGACGTTAAATGCCTAGCTAAAGAAAAAAAGGCTAAGTAAACTAGATCCACAAGCCCACATTAGCTACCTTATTAGCTATAACTCTACCAATATCTATAGGATCTGGATCCTATACAAGGGTATTGTTATCTCTACTAGGGACGTTATCTTTAACAAAAAGACGTTCTCTAACGGTAAGCGAACAGACATCTTAAAAGATCTACACGCCGAATTAGATACGCTAATTAAGAAGATTTAACTACCTAATATCTAGACTAAGAATAAGGTCCTTCTGGAAGATAATAAAGAAGTAATTAAACCATTAATTTAAGAGGAAGACAACAACGTCAATAATAAGCCAGTTTAAGCCTTTAATAAGTTAGCAGATCTTAACCTTATAAGAGCTCTTAAAGATGCGTATTATACACCATCTTCAACAGAAGAAGATAAAGAATCTCCATATACCTTTTATATTAATTATCCTATGATTTTAGTTTAAGATACTAATTAAGACGTTACTTATTAAGCAGGAAATATATTTAATACTAAGGGGGTGTTTAATAACTTGGTTAAAGACTTATTTAAGAAAGCTAGCAATTATAGGTTTAAAGACTTTGTTACCAAAAGGATCACTTTAGCCTATTACAGCGCCTTCTTAGCAGGAAGGAAGTTTAACCTTAATAGTTAACTTAATAACAGTAAGCTGAAATTAGGCAGAATATATAACATTAGACTATATAGGAAGAACTTACCTCCTCTACCTTAGTTAATTAAGGACCTTAATACACATCCTCTTTAAAATTAGTTCCAAGAGGCTTAACAAGCCCACCTTTAATCCCATTATTAAATAAGGTTATTTTAGGAAATAGATAAGAAGCATATAAAGGGACAGCAGATCCTTAGCTTAATGTAGGCGTTTGTCTATAAGACGGACAAGTATGGTTTCCTCTAGAAATGCAAGGCACGCTTAGTAGTATATAGAAATTAATAGGCCCCAGGAGACCTACCTACAAGAGCTACTACATTAGCTAATACAACCTTTTAAACCCTTATGGCGATTACTACAAAATTCGACCTAGAGATAACACAGATAGATACAGTTAATGCGTTTGTCTATTACAATCTCAATAAAGTTGTCTATATAAAGCTACCGCCAGGGTTTAATAAAGGAAAGAAAGACAAAGTACTACGCTTAAAAAAAGCCCTTTACGGACTATAACGATTACCACTATTATAGCAGAAGAATCTCACAAGCTTACTAACTAAATTAGGTTTTAAAGAGGTACCCTAGGAGCCGTATATTATGCTAAAAGGTGGAATAGTGGTCTTCTTCTATATTAACGATATCGTCTTCTGCTACTAAAAGATAGATAAGAAGAACGCTTAAGAAGCAATCAAAGAGCTAAGCAAGGAATACCAGATAAGTACCATTAGCAAGCTAAAATAGTTCCTAAAAATCTATATACTACGCAATTATAGCTAGAGGCTCCTGTGGCTATCCTAGGAAGCCTATATTAAGAAAATAGCTAACTAGTATAAGATAGATCTCACAGGGCGTCTTCTAGATACTCCTATAGCAGAATCTAAACCCCTCTCTACCAATTACCAATCGATCTGTCTAACGCTTCCGTCCCCTAATACAGACCTACTAGTCCGTCCTATATCCCTACCAAGAGAAGCAGCTTCTACGATGCTATATTAGAGAAAATTGGGGTTAATACTCTATGCAGCCACTACCACGCGTCCGGATATTGCTTTTGCAGTATTATAGCTGGCAAGGTTTAATTAAAACCCAAGCCAAGAGCACTATTAAGCGGCAAATAGAGTACTCTAGTACCTATATAGCACAAGGAGTAGAGCAATCTGCTATAGAGGAGATAAGGAAGGAATAAACGGTAGAGGGAGAGATAAAGGAATACGCGATAAAGGACAAGACGATGGAAGAGACAGTAGAAGTAAAGCGGAATTATTTATCTGTGCTAGCAATACATTATTCACAGACAACTCCATTAACAGAAAGAGCTTATAAGGATATATTATAAAGCTATTTAGGGGACTAATTGCCTGGAGAGCAAACAAGTAGGATATAGTTACGACATTAAGCATAGAAGCTAAGTTATTAGCCCTATTACAGACAGCAAAGAAAGCTATCTTTATTAGTAGGCTATTTAAAGCAATAACATTAAGGCTAAACGAGCCCTTAATTATTAAATATAATAACACCTAAACACTCCAATTAATTATAGAAGACTTAGTAAAGCTAATTACAAAGCTCTAACACGTTAATATTTATTAACACTGGCTACGTTAGGAATAAGCAATAAGATAAGTACTATTTTAATAGATAGCAATAAAGGAGATAATCGCTAATAGACTTACAAAGGCCCTGCCTAAGTAGAGGTTTTAAAGCTTCGTTAAAATAATTAAAATGGTGGATATTAAGGAACGGCTAGCTATAGAGAAGTAACTAGAGGACCTAAGGGACAATATCAAAGCAAGATGGAAGGATTTAGATGAGATTATAGTTTAATTGACTTATTAACGGACACAAGAAGGCAGTTAGCTTTAACCTTAAAGAGCTCAAAGCTAAGGGGGTGTGTTAGATAATCCATATTCTCTAAAGGCGTAGGTCATGTGCATAAGTCACGTATACAGAGCATGTACATTATAAAATCTCTTCGTAACTCGAAGCCCTAGGGTCTTAAGAACACGTCACTTAAGACACGATCAAGATCATCAATTAATTAACCCATTTCATCAATAAACTGCTCTATATGCACTTTCTAACAGCAACAAGCCTTTCTACCTTAGATATTTATTATACCTAAACTTATTATAAAGTAACTGGCCGCTATATAGGAACCCTATTTAGCTACCTAAAGGGGAACTCTAATTAGCAGTCTACCGCAGATTACGACAACCTACTAAGGCCTAGCTAGCTAGCAGTTGGAATAAATAAAGGCAATAATATATTCTACCTTTTTGCAAGCTTTATAGAATAGGCGCAAGTTACCTAGTAAGTATACAATAGCACGTTAATAAAAGAGATAAACGCGTAGTTATAAGACCCCTATATTAAAAATATAAGGGACGGGCATATATTATACTAAAATGCTAAAAAATTAAGATAAAACTATATTTTATTTCTAAAGGTATAAGCAATAAAAGCTGGTAAATTATAGAACTTAATATATATGGCAAAAACCTAAAGATATACTACTGTAATATACTTAGCGTGGTGACCGTTCTAATTAGCTATTTCCCATTTAAAGATAATATAGTTTATTTTCCTATTTATTAATTTAATGTAAAAGGTAATAGAGTGTATAATAAGGTATATATAGCTTACCGTTAGTAGGAGATCTAAGATTAATTACCTAATAGTGCGACGGCTATTATAGTAATACCTAGTAGCAACTAAACTAAGCTAACTATACTATCTAGAGACAAAAAGGCGCATCTAGTTTACATTATAATACTTAATATCCTATTAAAGACTTAATGTGCAGCTAGCAGGCCAGTAATGCTTTTGTTAGGTTATATACCTATAAACTTACTAAGTAACTAAATAAACAAACTAGATATATACTATTAAGTAATAAGCATTATATTTAAACATAAGTATTTACCTTAGTGTGTCGGTACTTAAGTTAATATAAAAACTAGCCCTTAAACGCGCTGCTAGGTGCGGCATGCTAATACAATATATAGATAGGTTTATCCAGCAATACTACCCTATACTTACTAGGTTTATATTTTGTCGTCAGGATTGTCCTTGTCGTCAGGATCGTCCTGTAACGATTAAGGTGGAATTTCGTAGAATCTCGTAGAATCTTGTGGAATCTCGTGAAAGGTTTGTGTTAGAATTGTCCTATAACACTTGAGGTAGGATTTCTGTTAGTCTGCGTCCTTGACAATGAGGTGTCAGAGTCTAACGATGAGGTAGAATTTCTTCAAATAATTGAGTAATAGCTGAATAGCTTCTTAAGTTGGCGGACTGGGCTTATAAATATCAGAAAGTGCATATAGAGCAGTTCATTGATGAAATGGGTTGATTGATTGATAGTCTTGATCGTGTCTTAAGTGACGTGTTCTTGAGGCCCTAGGGCTTCGAGCTACGAAGAGATTTTACAATACACGTGCTCTGTACACGTGACTCGTGCACGTGACCCACGCCTTTAGAGAATACAGATTATCTGACAGTTGCCGCGTAACTATATATTTTAGTACTAGTTAGTTATTCTACCAGTGCTATATAGCTTAGCTCTTCTGCCAAAATTAAGCTAGTATTTCCTATAATAGTTAGTAAAGTATTATTAATAGTGGTATCAGTTACTATAAGGTCGTATACCTATTATTCCACAGTAAACCCGTCGTCTTTATATATATCCACTTAAGCCTAAATTATAGGATAGATATTATCCTGTTAGTTAAGATAGTCTATATTTATAGCTTTGTAATATAGCTTATATCGCGCTAATCCACCTATATTAGAAATCATATGCTTGTATTTAGGGCACTAGCAATTTGTTAAGCCTATTATAATAGCAATAAATGCGGCTCTTTACGTTGTTATTGGAATTAAATAAGTGGGTTTATACCTAAAAAGGGTAGTAAATTATATAACTAATCTAATAGCCGCAATTTGTGGTGATTTGCTAGCTATTTTAATAACTAACTATAATGGCTTACTTCTTTTAAATTATAAGTTAAATATACTAAGTAGTATATTATCCTAAGCGCTAATAATATATAAAGCAGTATTGTATCCTATAGTACCTATTATAATTAATTTATAACTACTAAATATTTATAAACCTTCAATCCCGCGTCCCTTGCCAATAATATATATACCTAGTATAGTAACAATATAATTAGATGGTGTATATACCATAGAGGAGGCATAGTATAAGTCTACTAGTAAAACTCCTAAGAAGGATAAGTAGATTATATTTAGGTTTAGTATTAGTAGCGCTTGTTTATATAAGATTAAAGGGGCAGTTAAGGACATTGTGAATTAAAGTAATATAATATCTATACGCTTCTAAGACCAAATAAATTATACCATTTAAAGTAAGATTATAGCCAAAATCGTTAATTAAATCCTAGAGTCTAGTAATGTTTTAATTAGGTACACTAAGGAAGTGGCCTAATATCTCCTTATTTATACTTAGTTAAATATATATAAGAAAGCTAGCTAGGCCAGTACTAAATTGGGACTTCAGTATGGAGCTATAAATTCTGCTATAGGGTACCCTTATGCAGAGCCTTAGAATATATATTAATCTCTTTTACCTAAATATATTAATAAATATAATGTTTGGGGTCTTGTAATCTATATATATTAAGATCTAGAGAATATACTACGGTTTACAATTTATATAGATTTAGGTGTTAGTCTACTTTAAACTAACTTAGTAGAAGGGTGGATAAGTTTTATAGATTTCTTTAAGTTTCTTACTATTACCTAGGATGCTAGAGTTAATCTAGAGATAGAGGAGTTATGGGCAGATATACTAATAATTATACCGGTTTAGAATATATGACCTTTAAAGTATATAATATAACAAATGCTTAAAGCCTTTAAGGATATAATTATTTTTATAGTTGTAAATATACGCGGTATGTAGTTATAGTCCTTATAGCTTTAAATCTAATACTATTTAGAGTCTTAATTATTTACTAAAAGCTATACTTAAAAGGGTGTATTAAAGCGGTCTTAATTAAGCTAAAATATTAATCCTAGGCAGGCAAGACGTCCTAGGCGCATTAACCCTCATTTTTAGGTACTTCTAACTCCGCCCATTATGCTAATTATTTATAAAAATATTTTCTATAATTAGAGGAAGCGTATTTAGCGGCAATCTGCTATAATATATTGCCCTTTAACGCGCGCGTATTATATTTAGTTAGCGTAGACCAGCTTTACCTTAACCTTACTACTTAATACTAACTATTCCAGTTAGCCTTTCCCTATTTAAGTGCTTATAATAAGTATATAAATACGAAAACCGTTTAGCTATTATTACTACGAGAGTATTTGCCTTAGGCTTATCTACTTTACTTTATACTCTTTACCTCTACTATCTTAACTAACTCTTGCACGGTACCTCTACGCAATATTAATTAGTTAATTAATTAGTTTAACCGCCAATTGCTATTTCAAGCTGCGACTTACTTCCTAAAACTACAGCAATCTGCCTAGTAGATTAACTCTTATAATTGGTTTGCCTTACCTACCTACTTTAGACTTGCACCTTTACTAAATACTAACTAGATTCTTCTACTTTTATATAGCAACGCTCCACTCCTTCCTTATTCCGTTTTAGTATCTCTATATATTATAATAAAGGACTTAAATATTAGGATAGGATGGGATATTAATACTTATTACCTTAAGGAAATTAAGAGATACAATCCTAAATAACATATAAAAGGCTAGGTTTAAAAAATCCATATTTTATACTACTAAAGATAAAATGCCACGCGACTAGTTTATTTAGAAGATTTTTAGCAATTAACCTAAGAAAGAACGTGCTTTAAATAGCTAGTCTAAATAGGCCATTATTCCTTTTATATTATCCTAAAGAACCAATACCACTAAATAGTAAAATAATATAAAGTCTAAACCTAGAAGTTAAAGTTAAACCTAATTTAAACCTATAATAACACTAGTATATATATTTGCTTCTAAGCCGGTCTCTAAATTACATAGTTTTATATTACTAAATAAGTCGTTCTTACTAGAAAATATAACCATTTAGTTTTAAAGAATAAACCTAATTACCTAAAGCACTGCAGAGCCTTATATAGTCTATAAATTCTAAAAGGTAATATAGAAACTCTAATAGTTAAAGAAATTAGTTTCTTGCCATTTTAAAAGGTTGCAGTATTATTAGGTTTTATCTTAAATAAGGATAAAACTACCTAGCTTAACGTAGTTACTAATAAGAAGGTTTATATTACCTAGCGAAGGCTATTATAAGCCGTGTTTTAGTAGTGTATGCTATATAATAGGAGTAGAGTGTTACGGACGCTTTAAGTACGATGTTATAACTACTTGAAGAAGAGTCAGTGGAAGCTAGTTGGTTGATACAGGCACGGTCCAGAATAGATCCGGTGGAACTATGTGATAAGAAATAGTAACCAAGGTCACGTGGTGTTGAATGTATTAACTGTGTTAAATAGAAGGGACGTTATATTTAATACAGACAACACATACCTTATGTACAAGAGAGGATTTCTTAGGAGTATGGTTGTGTATTTAAAGGACCTCAGTCCCTACCGTAGATAGTTCTCTCCTTATAGTAAATCTTAGAATATAATTGGAGTTAATCTGTTAGGCAACCACTCCACTAGTTATTATTATATTGTTGATTTATCGTACCTATATACCCAGCCTATTAACAGAACCCACTGTAGTTCCTACTACAAGATTCCGTTACATATTTACTACTAAGGTTACGGTATTAGAACAAAATTGAACAATATACTACTAAGAGCAGCACTAGTCATAACGGCGTTAACAGGAGCCACAACCTTAGGGCCAGGTGATACCAGTATAGACAATGGGGATTCTTAAGTGGTTATGTAAGGTTAGTTATAGAAAATGGTTAATTACTTATAAGATAACAATAGGATACTTAAAGAACATATTAATGGAATTAGAGCAGTAAAGATTAAGTTACCTTTAATTAAACGATTCTTAGGAGAGAAGTCAAAGCTTAAAGGATTTCTTACGCAAATGTACTTTAAGGTAGTACAGAAAGGAGTGAAGTTAGCAATATCGTTGGATTAAGTAGCCTATGCAGGATTGTTCCTAATGGGGAGGGCACTTAAGTGGTTTAAGCTGTATCTCACGGAAATATAGGCTAATAGCATAACAACTACCAACTAAGATGTATGGTATATATTTGCCAGTTAGAATAGGTTTGTAGAGTAACTAACGCAGATATTTAGAGACCTAGAAGCCACAACTATAGCAGAATAAAAGCTTTAGAACTTAGTATAACGCACTTTAGTAATTAAGTATATAATATAGTTTCAAACACTAGCCACGCAGGTTAAGTGGAACGATAGGGCGCTTATAGCACAGTATAAATAGGGACTTAAGGCTAAAGTCCAGGACATAATCATCCTAATAGAAGATACGGATACTCTAAGAGAGTTAATAGATTAGTTAATAAAGATCAATAATAGAATCTATTAAAGGGAACAAGCTAAGAGAGGGCAAGACAGAGTTCCATAGTTATATAAGGCGTAGAGTACGCAATGACAGATATAGAGTTAAAAACCATGGAATAGCGCAGAGCTAATAGACCTAAGCGGTACCAAAGAAACTTAAAGATAGAAAAAGAAACTATAGAAACCTAGAGGTTAAGGATTAAGTAATTAAAGGACTAAGAAGTAAAGGCCAAACTAGGGATCTCAGTAGTAGAAGACGTTTAGGCGGACTCTATAGTAAAAAAGATGGTTTAAAGATAGAGCTTGCATAAATTGCGGAAAATAGGGTCATTTTGCTAGAGACTATAGAGGTGGTTAGAGTAACCATGTAGTAAAGGGAACCAGACTAGCAGACGGCACGTATATATAGAGGGATAATAGTGCACTGTGAGGAACAAAAGAGTGTTTAATTAACAGTTTTGTGTATTATTATAATAACGCATGCCAAATTTATAAGGATGCTAAGTACGGCGTAAGCTATTAGCTATAAGAGCCAGAGTTAAAAGGACTCTAAGGAACCAAAGAGTTAGACAAAGAACAAAATTAACTCTATAAGCTAGATTAAGATGTTACAGCAATATACGGACGAAGATTAGCAGTAATAATAATAGAGTTAGAGTACTTATTAATTAACAGTAATAAGGACAAAAAGGAGGCTAACTAGAAGCACTTAAACCTTAATAATATAACAGAAGCAGAGACTAAGACCATTACCAAATAAGGTTTAGTAACGGGTATAGCGACACTATTGAATACGATTTCCATTGCTTTATAAGACAATAGGAGCAACATTTAGAAGAAACTAAGTAAGTAGATAACTGCTAGTGCTAGCTTATTACTTAATAAAGGCAAAAGGCCATAGGCTTAAGATTCTTAAGAAGAAATAAAAGAAGCTTAAGATTTTTAAAGTGAGATAAGATACACCCAAGAACCCATAACGGATGAAAACCAATAGGAAAGGGTAGTAACTCAGTTTAGCAATAAACAAATAAGTATAGGACGCAAGTTTAAGAACTACGAGTTTAGGGAACGAGTAAGAACATTAGTAATCCCAGGTAAATGTAGTGTTTAGCCTAAAGATTAAAAAGTTAATACCAGGATTAAAAAGTAAGATAACTATAAAGATCCAGCTATAAGACGCAGAAAATAAGAAACTATAGATAAGTTTAAAATAAGAATTATTATATAGTAAGAGTAAAAGCTAGATAAGAGGTCAGCTACGCTAGGTTGTATAAGGGACAGAGCACCTGTATAAAGAGTTACTAATAGGCTAAGTGCAGGGACACCTAGGGTAAAGTAATTAGATAAACTGGAATAAGAAGAGAATCTAGATATTCCAACTAGGTTTAAAGAAAGACATACTAAAGGATATTATAATGTAGTGATAACAAGGTACTTTCTAACAAATAGACCATATATACTAAACCAGTTATACGGAAAGTGGTATAGGCAACAACACAACGACAAATAGGAAGATTTTTATATATGGTTAAATAAAAAAGTTGTCTAAAACCAACCCATTACGGAGAAACGTATGAGTTATATTAAAGGAGCATTAATTATAATATTAAGGAACCTAAAAGAGAGGTTTAGGGACTAAAGAAGCGAGCGACAAATCTTAGTACCTGTAGCAGAGATACTAGTGGTTAGGTTAACTAGGTATAGGTTTAAACTTAAGGATAAAAATAAACTAAGAGTTAACCCAAAACATATAGCATATTATACACTATCGTGGATAGCTTGTGTGGATGATATATATAACATATATAGAGCACCTAAAGATAAGAACCGGAAGTACCTAGTAAGGATATATTAGGCACCAGAGGAAAAGTAGTTCAGGAACGCTAAGTATATATATAGTTGGCACCTAGTAGAAGTATAAGATTAAGGAGACTTAATACTTTAACCAGAAAGATTCCTTATAGAAGAATGCCTAGATAGATAATAGTAGTGGGAGTGCCTAGAGAACACTTATCTATAGTATATAGAGGAAAAGAAATAAACTAAGTATTAGCCAAAGTTAGACTAAGTACAGGCAGGATCAAGCAGCTAATAGTTGGGAAAAGGGGAGGCATATAGGACTAGAGGGAACCAGTGTTAAAGCCTTAGACCCTTAAAGGAATTTAAGGATAATACCTGAATTTAAGAGCCAAGTAGCAAGATCAGCAATTTAAAGTATTAGTAGATAATAGAGTAATAAGGAACCACATATTACTAAAGACAGTGGAGAGAATAGGGTTACTATATAGATAGAAGGAACACCTATATCCACTTATAATAATTTTAGGAGATTAGATAGCCTACAGAGGAGGTATTATTAATCTCAAAATAGGACCTATTCAGATAACTATTAAAGGGAGACCAGTTAGAATGTCTTTTAATATCCTACCATTAGGATAGGACAAGGCGATACTAGAAATGCCTTAGTTATAGAAGTACAATCTAAAGATTGATTAGGTTACAGGTTAAGTCGATATTAAGAATATATAATAGCGTAAAGTGCGATAGTAAACTAAGTTGGTATAGTACCAAGTTGGAGCGATATATAAAGAGACTAAGTGAGGCTTAAGTTATATACCAAAGAGATACCATAAGTATAGTAAAAAGCTATGGTTACCAGAAAGTAAGAAGCTGTTAAAGCATGCAGCTTAGGACTACGAGATAGAATTAAAAGAGGGAATAAGTCTAAAGTTCTTTCTAATCTATAAGCTTACTAAAACAGAGTTAGTAGCGCTTAAGGAGTTTATCCAGGAGAACTTATAAAAGGGATATATTAGACCGTTATAGTTAT
>Ga0307507_10007631_pt1 | contig 15543 bp, 20 predicted proteins | sample 7_EM_MG_FD_207223 | JGI IMG/M metagenome (GOLD analysis project Ga0307507, IMG submission 207223) | Populus trichocarpa ectomycorrhiza microbial communities from riparian zone in the Pacific Northwest, United States - 7_EM | ecosystem: Host-associated > Plants > Roots > Unclassified | place... | reverse complement strand
GCCCCCCCCCCCCCCCCCCCGCCCCCCCGTGTGAGTGTTTGCAGTGATGTAGAGGAGGAGGTAGGCGCTGGGGTTAATTGGGACTTGCGCGAGAGGTGGGCGGATACGAGTGATTTTTGGAGAGCCGCGGCTGAGGCGTAAGTGGTTTTTCCGAGATGTAGGTGGAGGAGGCGGGTTCCGGACATTGCTAGCCCCAAGGGAGGAAGAAGAAGGGGGGGGTTGATGTTTGTGTCAGAAGGCGAGTACGATAGGTAACTTTATTATGTATGGATATGATACTGTAGGTAGAGATGGGCTGGGGGGGGTGAAGTTACCTTTTATCTTTCCCTCCAAAGATAGCCAACCTGAGATGGGATGAGGATATTATGAGATGAGGCAGCATCTCATGCCCGTCCCCTTGCCATGGGTCAACCCTTCTGAGCCGGGGTAATGGAGCATTATTGGCAGTTGGTACCCGTTTGTAAATCCCGCTGTCGAGCCAATCACGTCATGGAGGGTTCCCGAGCCCAAGACAAAATAATAATAATCCAAAACAGAGCCTCAGGGTTCGACCACCACTCACGTCCATACCCCCACACACACACACACACATTTGATATATCTCAGGCCTTACTTTCTTCTTATCATATCATACCCCCCCACTAGAAACTACCAAACATCGCTCCCCTGACTCACTCACTCGCCTCTATCCGTTCCACTGTCACTAATCAATCGATCATGGCAGTATAAACATCCCCTCCACCCATTCATTCATTCATTCATTCATTCCCCCACTATTTTTTTTCACAACCTAGATATCATATAATACAATACCGGCACTCAGTCAGCAACAAAGTATCATAATAACCAAAATGACCGACCGCAAAACAGCTCCCACACCCGCCACCACAGGCACACATGCCCTCTTCACCATCTGGGCCCGCAAACACGGCATTGAATTCCCAAAGCTAATCCCGGCATACCTACCCCCCGCCGGTCTGGGTATCATCTCGACCGAGGAAATCACGGGCCCGAATGGGACCCACCACGGACAGGTCAAAGCCGCGAGTCCCGCGGGAGAAGAAGTAATCGCTTTCACCCCCAATGCTCTCCTCCTCACCAGGGAGAACCTCGAGCGGTTCAGTCCTGGCTGCGGACTCGGGCCGCTTTTGAGGCGGAAGAAGGATGATGGTGGATTGAGCTCGCATGCTGTCTTCGCGGCGGCGATTGCGCGCGAGATGCGCAGGATCGCCGAAGGCCATGAGAATATGTGGAGGGAATGGATCGATGTATGGCCGAGGGCGAAGGAGTTTAGAGGGTGTATGCCGTTGATGTGGTCGGCTGAGGAGAGCGATTTGTTGCCGCCGAGTACTAAACGTGTGTTTCCCCCCCCTCCCCCCCCCCCAAGGTTGATGAAGGGTGGCACTAAATGAATCGGACTTGGTAGGATTACTGGATGAACAGCGGGAAAAGTTCAAGAGGGACTTCAAAATGGTAGAGCAGAAGGGATTCGAATTTACCAAGCAGGAGTATATGTGGGCTTGGATCATTGGTTTTTTTTTCGCTCATTTACCCTTGTCCATGCATCATGAAAAATCACTCGACCCGCTAACTCTCATGTATTAGTTAATACTCGTACGCTATTTTACAAACCCACCCATCCCGCCTACAACGAACTCCCCCGAGAGGATTGTATGGCGTTATGCCCTTTTATAGACTACTTCAATCACTCTGACGATGGCGTAAGCCCCCCCTCCCCCTCCTCCTCCTCCTCCTACCCTACGGGGCAAAACACAATCATCTAACCCACCACAGTGCAAAGTCCAACTAACCCCAACCGGCTTCACCGTAACCCCCACAAAGCCCAACTACCCACCAAACACCCAACTCTTTGTAACCTACGGCTGTCACAGCAACGACTTCCTCCTCGTAGAATACGGCTTCAACCTCCCCCTGGAAAAGAACAAATGGGACGAAGTCTCCATAACCCCTAACCTCCTCCCCCTCCTCCCAGAAGAGCACAAGCGCGTCCTATCGCGCGAAGGCTTCCTAGGCAAATACGCCTTCGACAAGGAGGCCTTCTGCTTCAGAACCCAGGCCGCCGTCAGGCTAATGCTCATAGAGCACCCGGAATTGGACGCGAATTGGCGCAAAGTTGAGGTTTGGAAGAATTTCCTTGCTGGGCACGACGACGGTGAGAGGGAGAGGTACGCTGTTGAGGAGAGGTTGCTGGGGTTCTTGGATGGGCTGGAAGTAGAGGGGAGGCGTGCCTTGTTGGAAGTTGGGAAATTGCAGAGGCAGGGTGTTAAGGGTGTGATTGAGATGCGCTGGACGCAGATTCTCGGGATGGTTAATGACGTTAGGACGAAAATGGTGGGTGATGAGAATGGGGAAGGGAGAGGGAGGGGATATGTTAGATGAGGAAGGGATAGGGGGGGAGGGAGTTGAGTAATGTATGATTCCCATATTAGAGGTATGATAGAACTTCGGGTTGGGAGCATTTCTCTATTCAATTCAATACTATTATTGCTACTTCCTGCTGGATCATCATCAGGTCGTGGTGATATTCATGATGTTATAAAAACAATAAAAAATGGGATAAACAGACAAACAAACAAACACCACAATGTTAACCATAATGATAATGAAATCTTGGTTTATAACATGATACCATCTATCCTATCCTATCCGCCCAACCAACCCCCCAAACAGCAACAGCAAAGAAATAAAATAAAAACCAACGCCTAACAATTGCTCAATACATACATATGTACATACATACAGACATATATAGACATATCTACAGCAGACAAAACACACTTCCAAACCAAACAAAAGGAAACTCCCGCCAACTATATATATATATACAACGGCATAACATGCATATATACCAGTACCCATTTATCAATCCTCCAACCCAACAAACGGAACCTGCGCCGCCACCCTCCCCTGTACAATCTTCCCCTTGCTCTTAACCATATTGATAAGCATAAAATTGACCGTACACGCCAGCTCCAGTTCGCGCGCACGATCAAGCACATATCCGTTAATGTAATCGATCTCGGTCTGCTTGCCATTCCGCACATCCTGAAACATGCTGGAGTAATTCCCGGCGGTGAGTCTGGCGACGCGGATGACGAGGTCGTACAGACGCTCGGGGGAGAGTCGGACGTCGCGGCCGGGGAGGGCGGCAAGTTCGGGGAGGGCGCAGAGAACTTGAGAGACTTCCCAGAGGATCAGACGCATGTTTTGGACTATGTAGAAGTTTTCTAGGAGTTCGCCATTCTTACAATTAAAGAGGACGGTAAGCGGGTTTATCACGGCGTTTATAGCGAGTTTCTCGAGTTGCGCGGAGAGGAGTTCCGCGATGGAGAGATGGGTGGCTTCGAGGGGCTTTGCGGAGAGGAGAGTGGAGAGTAGGTATTCGGAAGATGGCGGTAGGGTGTCTAGTGGTGGGGGCTTGTCCGGGTGTTCGGAGGGGGGTGGGGGGGAAGTGGTGAACCAAGATCTTGCGGTTCCCTTCCCCTTTGGGTCGGGGGTTTCTGGGTGGTCGCGCTGGACGTAGCCTAGGGATATTGTGCCCATGCCTTTCTGCATCAGGGTGAACGGGCCTTCTGGGTATATCCCGTGCGTAGTTATCCCAAGTACGAAATTTGGCCGTGAGGCGGGGTCCGGGAAGATCTCTGCCTTAATCTCCTCCAGCACCCCCATCCCGTTTTGCAGTATCAATATTGTAGAGTCCCTAGTTAACCTCTCACTAATAGGTCGTAGAGCAGCAATTGTCTGGTGCGCCTTCGTGGTAATGATTAAGCTTGCGATTCTCCTCTGCGGTGGCGGCGGTGGTGTCGCTCCGGTATTCGGGTCAACGAGAGCCTCGAGAGGTGTGTTCGCCGCGACAACAGCATTTGGTGGCGGCGTGAGCTCGACATCGTAGCCGTGCGATACGCTGACTTCTTTTAGCGGCCTGCGCAATTCGATCCTGCTGCCGCTGTTCTGAAAGTCCTCCAGCTTGGAAAACTTGTGGAAGAGCAGAGTTACCGGCGGGGGGTTCGGCAGTGTGCGCAGCGAGTAGGCAACGAGGTTTCCCACATTCCCGCTGCCGAGAATGTGGATTCTTCGGGGGGTTACTGGGGAGGCGGTGGTGGTGGTGATGGTGGTGGCAGTGGTTGTATCGTGTGGGGAGGGAGGGGAGGTGCTTCTCGAATCTTGTCGGCTGGCCCACCATTCTGCTCTTGTAGACATTCCCCTAGCTCGGGCAGAGTTGCAAATGAGAGAGTTCAGTCTGACTTTCGGAATCGCGGCGAGGATCATAACCGGGCCGGGGGTTCGTGAGAGTAAGAGGCGGGACACTTGGCGGCGGAATTGGCCATGGAGAAGACGATTAATGTATTCTCCATGTATCATCAATCCTGTTGGTTAGGGACAATGTTGGATGGGCGAATGGGGCCCTTACCGTTACCTTTACTTCGTGCCCAGGAATGGAGTAAAGCGATTAGATAGCGGGAAAGAGAAGAAGAAAAAATTCAAATCTGATGATTAAGAGTTACGCGTGACATTCCGAGTGACACTGCATATGAGTTTGTTAGAGCCTCATGCTTGGCGTCAGATCGCTGGGCCAAGTTTCAGTTGCGTTTGACCTCACCTCTCTCACCAGCCAACCTTCGCAAGTCTGCTTGCTTGCCATCGTGCTTCACTCCACCACAAAGCAAAAAAAAAACCCCTCAAACTCCTCACTAGCCATGGACTCCTCAACAGCGCTGGAGCTCTTGGACCTTCTGGACGAGCAAATCGATGACCTCAAGCCTGCAATCGAGCCCCTCCTCAAAAACACTATCTCCGGGGCTGCTATGCAACTCCCAGTCGTTGATAAGGCAAAACTCTACGTTCTCACATCTTATGTTCTAGAATCTCTTCTATTCTGTAACTTCCCGCAAACACTCCACTTAACAGTCGTGCAATGCTGACCTTCCCCAGCCTACCTGAAACTAAACAACACCGACCTCAAGTCCCACGCAATCATGTCCGAGCTTGCCCGCGTTCGCAGCTACATGACGAAGATCAAGGAAGCCCAGCCAAATATGCACAGGCGCGAAATGACCATCAACAAGGAAGCCGTGGAGAGATTTGTCAACGCTGGATTAGCAGGGAATGATACCGAGAACGCTGAGATGAAGGCTACTGAGCGCGCAGCGGCATTGGCAAAGTTTAATGCGCTGAGCGAGAAGATTGAGAGAGAGACGGCAACATTGTCCAAAAGGCAAAGGCAAAGACAAAGGAAAGCGAAGAGGAATCAAGAGACTGCTGCGGCTCAGAGAGAGCTAGATTACGATGAGTCCGGAGAAGTTGTTGCGATCGACGGTGGCGGTGAGGTGGCGGAGGATACCGGGAAGGGGGAAGGGGAGGCAAAGGCGAGTGAGAAGGCAAAAGTTGGAGTTGAAGGAGTGGAAGCTGAAGCCGAGGACGGAGAGGTCGTGGAGGAGAAACGGGGCGGCTCTTCCAAGAGGACTAAACAATCGAAGAATCGTTCAAAAAAGCGTCGGAAGATGGCCGCAGGGAGAGAATAATCGCTCCCATCAACAATTACACGATCTACTAGAACAGTAGAACAACCATGCCTGTGGTACTCCAGTACGGAGGTTTTTATTCAACTTTCGCTATTTTTTTTTTGCTGTAGAAAGTAGTTTCCCACTGGTACTCTCTGGTTGTCCACGATGTTTCATGTTCTGTACAATAGATAACACTTTAGAGCGTGTCTTCCTTTATCATAATATTATTATCATGTATGTACCAAGAAGTTTTTATTCTTACCCTTCGTATGAGACCCATAGCAGATCTCTTATAGTACAATCCCAATTCCCACCAAACACACTTTCCCACATATCATAAGTTTAGGCCTGCAAGCTCCGTCCCAATAACTCGATCACATGACCCAATAGACTAACCTTTTTTTATTTGGCCTTGGCACGCAGCATTTTTCGACGCTTCTCCCATCTTCTCCCGCAAACTCAGCCATCTCGCCATCTCGTCCATCGCTCCCTATAAGGCCTCCGTCCCAACGTTCAAACACGCAGACCACCCACCGACACTCTCTTTAATCTCACAACCACAACAGATTCAAGATCTAAGGAAAAACCTAATCCAAAATGCCACGCAATCGCGGTTCTGCTCGCCCTGCCGCCCGTCCTGCTCCGGCCCCCGCCCGCCGTGCTGCCCCAGTTCAACAGCAAACTCGCTTGGCTTCCACCGCCTCTGTCCCCGCTCGCACCGCCGCCCCCTCGGTGCCGGCAACTACACAAGCCCATCCTCCAGCAGCCGCTGCACAGGGTCAATCCCCAGGCTTGTTCGGTCAGGTGATCATCAGTCCATCCCTCCACCTACCCAACAGATATGTTGTGAGATGTTGTACTAGGGGGTACATTTACTGATAAATTGTTGGTTGGGTAGATGGCTTCTACTGCGGCAGGTGTTGCCGTCGGAAGCACCGTCGGACACATGGTTGGAGCCGGGATCTCTGGATTGGTGGGTTTCCCATCACCTTTACCGCTACCGTTACCGTAACCCGGGCGGACCTGCATGCTCGATTGATGGAGTGATTGACAGTTGATTTTTGGAATTTGTTAGTTCGGTGGATCGAGTGCCCCTGAACAACCTGCTGCTGCCGCTGAGCCTGTCAAGTCTGAGTCTGCTTCCTCTGGTAGCTGGGCTTCTGCTCCCTCTTGTGAAGCGGACGCAAGGAGCTTCACAAAGTGTCTTGACGAGAACCAAGGCAACATGCAGATTTGCTCTTGGTATCTTGATCAATTGGTATCTCCTCCTCCTTCCCACTCCACACCCCTCGTCTGGCTTTGGGCCTAACCCGGACTTATATCCAACAAAATTTTCTTGAAGAGGGTGGCAACTGATTATATGTGTAAACCTATAGAAAGCATGCCAGAACATGGCCAAGAACTATTGAATTCAGCTGCACTTTCTTTTTCTTGATCAAACCCTTTTTTCCTTTTTTTTTTGCAAAGAAAGCTTTCTCAGATGGCTATTTATTAGAGCCGGAATGGACGTCATTACCACTCACCCATTCTGTATTGGTAAACCTTTGCAGCTAGAATTGTAACAAAAGTATCTTCACTCACGAATCGGGATGCACATCGGTCAAGAATTTAGAATTTTCTTCATCACGGTAGCTGGATGTCAACTCGTAAATAAGCAAATGTCTCTCCAATCATTCAACTCCCCTCCCCCCCTTCTAGCCCCCCGCCTCTACCGCAATCTACCGTACCGAACATCCATCGCGCCAGCCTCCCAACTAACCTCCACCAATTCCTTTTTCTTTTCTCTCAAGCTTCAGCCCTTTCGGGATGATGGGACGGAGTTAAATCTTCCCAGCGCACGAGATTTGCGCAATTCCCGCCTAGTTTTTATTTTTAACCGGGGAATTGCATCGGGATCATACCCCTCACTAAAGCTTATGAAATATTTCTAGGATCGCACTCAGACCCCCTCCGCGCTCAGCCCCCGCTTCCCCCATCTCTCGGCTCGCTCAGTTGAGATTTAGCCAGGTTGAACATGATGGACGATGGGAGTGATGATGCTGATGACCAGAGAAGAGGAAGAGAAGAGAAGAGGGGTCCCAGTGGGGGGACAAAGGGGAGGGAGGGGGGGGGTGTGAAAGGAGCGACGCATTGCCACGTCAGCGATGTGAGTGCAGCATGAGAAGGGAGCGAACGAACATTTTTTCGCGGTACGACCGAGAGGCAGCCAGAGCTTCCCTCCCAGCGAATGAGAAGCTAGAGTCTGAAAAACAGTTTCTCCCTTTCCACGTTAGCAACTGTGCTCTCAAGCCCATCAATTGGAGAGGAAGGACTCGAGGTGCCCGCTCTCTGCCCAGGCAGAGACTGAGGCAACATTGGGCCCGAAGATGCAGCGCAGTGCAATTCTCACGGACGTCGGCCGCTCACTAAATTTATAGTTTGGAACGCATATACTACTGTGCGCAATAGTAAACTCGATATGGCTACCGGTATTAAGCATGAGAAACACACACACACTTACATGTCTATCTGCAGCCCTCACCCAAGATCTCCGCCGACAAAAAAATGAGGAGCAATTTCTCCGTCGCCGTCGTAGCGCTACACAGGCCTCTTCCGAGTCTTTCTCTCATGCTTCTCGCTATTCTCTCAACTGCCTTCTTTTCCCCTCCTCGAGTTTCTCAAGCACTCCGAGGCCCGGCGAACTTGTGACCCGCCATGCTGCGATCGCCCTTCACCTGTTTCTGCAAGATATAGCAACAACTTCTGCACTAAATTGCCCCCTCTGCGAGCAGACATTGTGGGCGTCCATGCATGCTTCTCACCTTCTGCTGTCTTTCAGTCCAATGATTTAACACATGTCACCTGCTGTACTTGGCCCCGTGCAGGGTGTTCCTGGATTATGACAGACTCTCTCCTCGTGAGTTGGCTGTCCGAACTAACGGACAGGAGAGTATACTTGGTGGAAGCAACGGTAAACCCCTTGAAAGCGTATACCGGATGGAGCGGGCTATTCTATTCGAACGGGGTGGTTCGGCTCATTATGCAGTCAAGGAATGGGGATAGCACCAATATATATTCATCACCTGGCACGGAAGGAGGTTGGGAACACTGTTGGATATCCCAACGGAGCGACATCATGTCCTTTCCAGCGGTGCAGTTAGTCCCCTGGAGGCGAGTGATGGTTAAAGAGCCAAGCGTTCTACCATGCCCACTCTCGGGTGCCCCCATCAATGGAGGCGGGTGCAGTCTGTCATTCGCTCCCTCACTTCTAGAGCCCATAACACCACACCCAAGCACATTTTGGCCAACGTAACGTGAGATACCGCGGTGCATGTCCCCAATATGAAGAAAGGTGAGGATCATACATGCTAGGCTCTCACAAGGCGAGAACATTGAGGTGTCATGGCTGCTGCAAGCATCGATTCAAGAAATAAATCAGATTAAAAAATCAAAACTAAAAAAAAAAAACCGATGCTGCATGCTTTCCGTTGTTTCAATCATAGACCAAAAGCTTGGAATTATTAACGGAAGGGTGGGGACAGGATGGGCAGGGTGAGGAATAGGGCTCTGATCTCACTCCAGTGTTGCCAGCGAGGACTACTTATGCGCTGGCATGAATCCTGTGTTCCTGCCTGAGTTCAATCCCATCGCTTTCCCTTTCGCTGTTGCAGACAAGTACTCTCTGCTCTATTCCACTTGTTTGGCTTCGTACAATGTCTGAGAAAATCGATATCGAATCGTCTGTGAGTTGTTCCTTGAGCCTCTGCCATCCAGTCTTTTTTTGCTAGTCATGTGACCGTACAGAGGATTTATCTGATGGTGGTCTGGTTCCCGGAACAGTCCCTGCTGCTGGATACGAGTAGAGATGTTGAAACCGATATTTGGGCACTTGGCATCACAGAGTAAGCCGCTTTCTTTTCCCCACCGGTCTCCGTCGAACGGGCTTCCAGAATATCCATAGAACATAGGCTGACCTGCCGCCGGAAGGAAGTCAATCTCAGCTGAAGTTGTTGGGAATCCACACAACCCTGGAGATCTCGACAGGTATGTGTCGAATCGAGTAGATATATCTTCGAGCGCATCCGTATTCGACCTCTCGCTAATGCTATGTGGGGCGGAGATAGGGCTAATCCTGGCAACGATGCACAACCGAACGATATCCCGCAGGAGCAGTTTGACTTCATTCATATACGATACAAGAGCACTAGGGTGACGGATAGCCCACGGATATTCCGTTTAGCTTACGAGTATGTGTCAACTTTCTGAAATATTTCCCCTCTAAATTTTCATCAGTTTTCACTCACAGTTTGTCCCGGTACTTCTAGACAGACCAAACCTGGAGGCTGGATTGAAGTTGTTGAGAATTCCCCCTCGCTTTATACGACTTGTTCACACACCGGTGATGGCACACAAGGGAAAGGAGGGGCGGCCCCAACCAGCCAGGCGGTCAAAGATTTTGCAACATCTAGGATGGCGTTCTGGATCAAACAGCAGCTGATAGAGGCTGGATTTGTTGAAGTGGAAGAGAAAGTATGGAGAGTGCCAACTGGCCCCTGGCAGAAGATTGTTGGAATCGGGAGGTTAATCTACTCTCTCCTCAGCTTGAGTTGGAGTAGTAGTAGTAGTAGCAGTAGTAGGGTTGGCAATATGGTAAATACAGGGGAGACATACTCAATCTCTCGCGGGCCAACGTAAGTTTGATACTCCATTTCATGTCTTTTGCGTCCTATGAAACCATGTTGATGACCCCTCCCAGGGTATTCGTTATCGCGAGGAAACCTTGAATTAGTGATCGGAAGTATCGGTTGTTTTTGATGGTTAGAGAAAAGGGAAAAAAGGATTGAATTTTGAAATGTGCAAGAAGGATCCAGTCATCTATTTTTATTTTTTTCCTTCTTTCTTTCCTTTTTATTTACCACCGCACTCTATTGGCTTTTTGCAGGATTCGGAAGCTCAGCGCCCTCCCTCTCATTTAATGATATTCTACGAAATGACGTCCAGCGAGCACTTATGATCTCTATTCGGCATTATTTGGGGTTATCTTTTTGCATTCTTTTATTCACAAAAATTAAAATAAATATATATCTCAAAATTTGTCCTTCCCTGCTCCCTTCTATTTACTTCTTTTATCATACCTCTGCCCATCACCTGCAAAGTGCCGTCTAGGAAATCCAGTCAGAAGACCGCTGGGAGTCCGGGTCCGGAGGATAGCCTCGAAGGGAAGAAAGATGTAAAAACATTTCCCCCAAACCGGCGAAAGCCGAATTTAGTGGACTAGGTTTCTCTTCTTGCATTGCGGGGCACTACGGTAGGGGAGTCTACGGTACGGTGCTGAGACCCTCCCCCCCAACCTTTCCTACACTACCCACCACATCGAGAGCTTAGAAAAAGCGGTTCCGCCTTTGTCCTAGGTCTTTCTCATCTACGACTCTTTATCATACTGTAGGATGCGGTCAAACGAAGACTGGAAAATCGCCGTCAAGGCAAAGATAGATGAAGTCTTGGCCAACGGAAACCCCGCAGAATACCCTCCGCCAGCGTCTCTTCCAGCTACTATTGATCACACACTATTAAAGCCCGATGCAACCCCAGCTCAAATCGATGCATTGTGCGACGAGGCTATCAAATATGGGTTCAAAGTATATAAAACACCATCCTTTCTTTTTTTTGTTGCGAAAGGGGAGGGGGTTGAATGTTTTGGATGTTGCTTTTTTATATATACAAGCTATGGCTGACGACAATACTGTAGTCGTGTTGTGTGAATGGATCCTATATCCCTCAGGTTGCCAAAAGGCTACAAGGGGTCGGGACGATTCCGTGCGCAGTAGTAGGCTTCCCACTAGGTGCGACGAAGCCAAGTGCCAAAGCATTGTGAGTTTCTTCCCCAAAGCCATATCAAGCAAACAAACGGGCAAACAACCCTTCCTAAAAATGTACATGAACGGTAATAAGTTCCCTTCTTCTCCATCCTCCAGCGAAGCGCAGGAAGCCGTAAGAGACGGTGCGAAGGAAGTGGATATGGTGTTGCACATTGGTCACTTGAAATCCCAAGACTATGTCTGCCTGCACACAGACATAGAAGCCGTCGTCAGAGCGTGCTCACCGATCCCCGTCAAGGTTATCCTCGAGACGGTATTTCTCACTGATGAGGAGAAGATCGCCGCTTCCTTCGTTGCCGCCGAGGCCGGCGCTGCGTTTGTCAAGACGTGCACTGGATTCGCCGGCGGTGCGGCCTCGCCGGGAGATGTTGCTCTCATGAAGAAGACTGTCGCGTACAAAGATGGGGCCGTGCGAGTTAAAGCATCTGCTGGAGTCCGGACCTATGAGAAGTGCCTTGAAGTTATCAAGGCTGGTGCCGATAGGGTTGGAACGTAAGTTTGATATCTGCGAGAAAGCGATGAACGAATGATCGAGGTGTTGATATCCCATTTTTTGGATTTAGGTCCTCCGGAGTAGCTATTATGGAGAAATCCGATCTAGCGCCGGGATCTTACTAGGGTTTCTCGATTCTTTATAGGGATCAATTAATCCTTAGTCTAGTACTCTGTGTAAGCTAGATGGTAATATGAGATATGATGGATTGCAACTGTGGCGGAGTCAAAAGCATCAGGGAGAAAGGGACCACCTGATGGGCTTGGAGTAATTTCTGATATATGAGTAGGGGAACCGGGAGCAAATAGCGTGTCGAGATTCAATAGGCAAACTTGAGCGGTATTCCACGGAATCGGATAGATACCGACACCATGAATCTGCACCATTTCACCGGAACGAAACTCCATTGCGAGCCTATGTCAATTGCTTGTGATAATTTTTTTTTCATGATTCGACCTCCAGTCGATTTAGCAATTCATCATGTCCTTCCCTCAAGAAATGTGTCTATCCGCTCCTCTCTCTATCTCACCTTATCAAAGAAAAGACCACCCCCATATCCCAACCCCCATATGTCCCTCGCAGCGATGATCCGGAAGAATGTGTGTACCCCCCCTTCTTCTTCTTCCTCCACCCATCGGATGCCCCCTCGGCATGGAAAGGAAGATACCTTTCGCCTATAACTTCCATTGGCCATTTCTTTAGACGCGCTTAGTATTGTTTTCCTTTTTCCTTTTTTTCCCATCTTTTTTTTTCCCACACACTCTCCCTTTTTCCCTTTCCCACTCTACATCTTTTTTCTTCCTTCGAGGGCACCGTGGCAATTCTACCGGCGCCTGCTTGATCAATGATATGGGCAGGAGGTAGTGAAATACCGTGCGCGGATTATCGTTGTCCCTTCTGGATAAAGGTTTCTGCGGCCGGCATGCTTAAATCTGCGGGGTCCGGAATTGAAACCCATGATATGGATCTATTTTCAGTTTGTGGGCTCTCTACCCGCACTCGCTTCTTTCCCAGTTGCCCGAGTCATGGTCGATGACCCTGATATCTATAATGTATGAGTACATGTAGTTGCCAAAAGGTATCCCCTCTCCTTTTTTTACTAGGTAATACCTTGAAAAACGTATTCGTATCGCGCGTGGCAGATACACTGCGGTAATTCATACCAGTTAGTGCCGGGGGGTTAGTGGAAGAGGACATTGTGCCTTTTTATTTCTCATGATACCTCGTTAGCTTAAACGCCAGTTGGACTTTTCCCCCCCTTAACTTACCTTTTCACCAGTTAAGCCATTACCATATACGAAAGCTTATACGAACCTTACTTTAACCCCCATACTTCGCAAATACTGGCGTGTAGATAGTACTTAACCAAAAGGTCTACTCGCCATAAAACTGCCCAAAAAAAAAGCCAAAAATAATAATAACAATTCGTGTCTCATGCCATTGACTTGTTGTTCCGGTAGATTTTTACGATTTCTTGGCATGCATGAGACGGGATGCCTTTCTATTTATCGGGCTTGGCCCATGCTCGAATACTGAGCCCAATTGGGTTTAGTTGAGCGGGAAGTCACGCAAAACTGGATAAAGCCAAAAATCCTTCCCCCTGTAAGTTGGCTGGCTGGAGGTTGATGGGGGATGCTCAGTGCAGCAGGCAGCTTAGATGCTGGGGATGACACCGGGGGCTAATACCCTAGTAGAAGTACAATTACAGCAACCACCCGGTAGATATTTTGAATTTAACTTAGCAGAGATTTAAAAAGGATTGGGACCCTCAATACCGCACTATCGTGGACTAACTTATATAAAATTGAGAGACGAAAAGATGGAAAGAAAGAGAAAAGAAAAGACCACCAATATTCAGTATCATATGGGTGCAAGAACTCGTATGATACAAGTACTGAGCTCTAGCTAATGCAGGCGGCGAAAAGAACTCTGGGAGAGACGAGTTGAAGGATGTTAGAGTTAAGACTCTGTACCTTCTATTCGACGACGACGACAAGGCTTGCGGCGGGCAGAATAATCCAATTAGTTACGGAAAGTGCTTCATTTCTAATAGAAGGCCAATCTGAATCTATCTGGCTTCCGAAGGGGGGGGATGAAAAGGAAGACATCGACAAGGGGATGGGAAGAACTGTGTGGATGAGCTGGACTTTATCTACAGCTAATAAACTCACGACGTACAAAGGCTGTGCCTGGATAGCTAATAATGGAGCTACTAATCATAATGGGAATGTTGTAGCTTTGCGCAGCCAGCGACATTATTATGGTGGGGCAATCTTAATATCTTATAGCAGGGTCTCCTGGGTTTTTTTATGCAGAGGTAGAATTAAATCGGCCATTGTTATTCTTTTTCCTCCCACTTTTTCCCCCTAAAACTGGAATCTATAGGCAGCATCTCTCGAGGAACCGACCCAGAACTAGCAGTGGCCGCCAAATCCGATGGTATCTCGTACATACGATACAGTTACCGATGGATCAGAGGAGTGGATCTGTTTTGCCAGCCTCTATCATCGGGCCCTGAGGGACTTCCATCGATCCCCGATCCTCCAATCATGAACTCTCACTTTTCCTACCAAAACACCAAATTCCTTATGAATTAAATATCATTTTGTGGGCAATTCCTCGCTTAAGAGCACATACATGTGATATCACATTATTATCTTGGGTCGGGAAAGTTCTTTTTCCCTACGATTCCCATGACACCCATTCCCACCCGTTCAAGCCACATAAAATAAAGTGATGAACGAAGGAAGCGTGGATCCGAGAAAAAGCGAGAATAGAATAAAATAAATGGGATGGGATGGGACGAAAACAAACAAAAAATGCATCCGTATTTTGGAGTAAAAGGGTAGTTGCTTACATACATCTCGTGACTGACTCCCTACCCTGTGAATTCCCGCGGGAGGGAGGTACAAGTAAGAGATAGTACGGTAGGGTGGGGGGTTGTGGCAGTATTTAGTTGAGCGAGTGAGAATGAATGTGGGTTGGTGGAGAGGACACACTTTGCTTCGCTGAGATCCTTGTACTAGTACTGGTACAGCACCGGTAGTCCTTTTTCTCGCTCCAAAATATTCACCTCTTTGATGGTCCTACCGTACTTACTGTGGATACCCAGGATGTAAATCTGCCGCTGACATCCTCCCGTGTTCTTGGTTGTCCCTTTCCCTTAACCCTTCCTTTCCCTTTCCACCTTCCTTCCCTCTAAGAACTTTTTTTTTCTAAAAAAAAAAAAGAGGAAAACACTGCTCCCTTTTCCCTTCCACCATTTATTTTATCAAGGAAAGGAGGAAGCCACCGCAAATTCAACTACCCGCTCGCAAACAAACGCTCGTCTTTTTATTAGGGTGTTGGATGAGGCAGAACAAGAGGAAGGCCGGAGGATAATGACAAACAAGCCCGAGGGTCGTATTAGGGTGCATCTTGGCAGCGCCCCGACGCATGATATTTGAGGCTCAACATTTCATCCTCACAAACTGGAAACCCTTTTTTATCCATCCCTCCCCCGCCATAGCTCGCCCAAAGGAGAGCCCTCTCCCAGCTCCTGATCGTCCTCTTCATTCTTTTTTTATAATTAAAACTACGGGGTATATCCATCAAGCACACAACCGCCTCTCTCTTCCAACTGCACCACATCTCCTTCATCTCATCGGCACACAGAGCTCATCTCACC
>Ga0307507_10007630_pt1 | contig 15543 bp, 15 predicted proteins | sample 7_EM_MG_FD_207223 | JGI IMG/M metagenome (GOLD analysis project Ga0307507, IMG submission 207223) | Populus trichocarpa ectomycorrhiza microbial communities from riparian zone in the Pacific Northwest, United States - 7_EM | ecosystem: Host-associated > Plants > Roots > Unclassified | place... | reverse complement strand
TACTTAATCGGAGCACCGGGCCGGGGCGTTACGAGCGCCCCGTCCGGCGATCCGATAGCGTGGGGCGCGAGTAGTCGAATTTCGTGTCCTCGTCAAGGGGGTTCAAGACCCACATGAGTGCTCCGCAGCCACCGAACCAGCCGTGGGGCGGCGGACAGCCGCCTCAAGGCCCGCCGAGTGGCCCCCAACCACAGCAGGACAACCCCTTCGGCTCCTCGGAGCCGACCCAGGTGGTCCAGCCTGCCCAGCCGCAGCCGGGTGGCCTGTTCTCGGACACCCCGGAGCCGACCCAGGTCGTGCAGCCGGTCCAGCCTGGCCAAGGTGGGGCGGAAGCGACCCAGCTGGTGAACCCGGTCGGCGGCGGCGACGCCCCGGTCGCGGACTCCACGCAGCTCGTGCCGCCGGGTTCCCAGCCCCCGCCGGCGATCCCGTACACCCCGCCGCCGAGCGCGGCCGACAACCCCGCCGCGGCGTTCGGCCAGCAGCAGGGCTTCGGGCAGCCGCAGCAGCAGTTCGGCCAGCAGCCCGGGTACGGGCAGCCGCAGGGCCAGCCCCCGCAGGGCTTCGGCGGTCCCGGCTTCGGGGGCCCCGGCCAGCCCGGGTTCGGCGCGCCGGGCGCGCCCCCGGCGTTCGGCGGCGGTTCGTCCTCGGGTGGCCTGTTCGGCTACATCGCCGGCGGCGTCGTCGTGGTGCTGGGCCTGGTCGCGCTGATCATCGCCTTCGGTTACATGGGCGACGCGAGCGACTACTCGAAGGCTTTTGACGGCGCCCCGGACCAGGCGGCGATCGACAAGTTCCTCGATGACTACGGGATCGTCGGTTCGGGCACGGTCTGGCTCTACGTGATCATGATCCTGGTGGGGGCGCTGCTCTCGCTCGCCGGCGGCGTCGGTCTCGCGTTCGCGAGCAAGCTCGGCGGGATCAAGAAGATCGTGCCGATCGTGGTCGCCGCCGGTGGCGCGTTGCTGGCGGTCTTCGCCCTGCTGCTGAAGATCGGGATGACCCCGAACGCCGAGGCGCTGGCGAAGCTTTCCGCGTCCGCCAAGGACACCTTCGGTCTCGGCCTGCCGCCGCTGATCATCGGCGTCCTGATCCTCATCGTCGGTGTGCTCGGGCTGATCCCGCCGACCGCGCAGTTCGTCGGCCTCGGCGACGGCGGCTCAGCGCCCGCGCAGCCGGGTGGTTTCGGTGGTCCGCCGCCGGGTTACGGCCCGCCGCAGCAGGGCTTCGGCCAGCCCGGCCCGCCGCCGGGCTACGGCCCGCCGCAGCAGCAGGGCCCGCCGCCCGGGTTCGGGGGTCCGCCGCCGGGCTACGGCCAGCCGGGTGGGCCGAACCCCTCCAGCGGCGGGTTCCCGCAGCCGGGGCAGCCGCAGGGCCCGCCGAGCGGTGGTTTCGGCCAGCCGCAGTACCCGGGTCAGCCCGGGCAGCCGCCGCCCGGCTACGGCCCGCCGCCGGGTTACGGCCCGCCGCCCGGCCAGCAGCAGGGCCCGCCTCCGGGCTACGGCCAGCAACAGCCGCCGCAGCAGTGGTGAGCTGCTGATCTTGACTCCGCCCCCGGCGTTCGCGCCGGGGGCGGAGTCGTTTCATCTCGGCCGCCATTTGGCCCTCGACGACTGCGATTAGCGGGCTACGGTAAGCGAGTTTGTCCTGCGCCCATGGGGGAGTCGTGAGTCCCTACGGATACCCGCTGCCACAGCCGGATCCGGACCGTCCGTACCGGCGCCCGTCGGGCGCCACCGCCGTCGTCGCGGGCCTGCTCGCGCTGCCCGCCGCGGTCGCCGCCGGCTACGTGCCGATCAGGATCTTCCTCGACATGCCCGCGGAGTTCAGCCTCGGCGCGCTGCCCGGCTGGGTGCTGGCCGACCTCGGTGGATTCCTGCTGGCAGGCCTGGTCTTCCTGCTCGGTTCGGTGGCCACGCTGTTCCGCGCCACGGCGGGCGCGGTGCTCCTGCTCTTCGGCGGGCTGCTTGCGATCGCGGCGCTGCTGGCGGAGCCGCTGGCCGCCGGGGTGCCGCTCGGCCGGTTCGTCAACGCGATGTTCACCCACGGCGGGTTCGCCATGGCCGACCGGCTGGTGCTGGCCGGGCTCGCGGTGGTGGTTCCGGTGCTGGCCATGCTGCCGCCGACGTTCCGGCACCTGCGCGATCGCTCGCCGGCGCTGCACGCCTATTCGGGGCCGAACGCCTTCCCGCCGCAACGCTGGTGACCGAGTTCCCCCGTTGCGGGCCCTGAGCTGGCACGATATCCCCGAGGACGGGGAGTGATGATGGTGCAGCCGTATCCGGTGCCCAGGCAGAGCGGGGTCACCGCGATCTTCGCCGGGGTGCTCGCGCTGCTCGGGGGCGTGTGGCAGCTGTTCGGCGTCTTCTGGTTCGGATGGTTTCCGACGGTCGGCACTTACACGAGCAAGGCCGCCGGCCTCGCGGCCGGACTGCTGCTGGTGCTCGGCGGTGTCCTGCTGCTCGTGCGCAAGCCCGCAGGGCGGGTGCTGTGCGTGCTCGGCGCGGGCCTGGTCGTGCTGGTCAAGCTGGTGATCATCGTGCTTCAGGTGCTGCCTCGCACCGGGTTCTCCCTGAACATCGGCGGGCCCCGGCTGATCCCGGTCGGGCCGCCGGGGATCGAGCAGATCCTGTTGTTCGTGCCGCCGATCGTGACGATCGTGCTGGCCCTGCTCCCCGCGACGGCCCGGTGGATCCGGCCGCCGGCGCCGCAGCCGCCGCACCCGCAGACGCCCTATCCGTATCCGCCGGGGGCACATCCCCCGTACCACCAGCAGCCCTACCAGCAAGGTGGCCGCCCGCAGGGGTGGTGACCGGGAGCCGAGGAAACCATGACGTACCCGCCGAACCCCGGCCCGCCGCAGTACCCGGGGCAGCCTCAGTACCCCGGGCAGCAGCCCTATCCCGGTCAGCCGCCGCAGGTGCCCTCCGGCCAGTTCGCCGCCCAGCCGTACCCGCAGGCGCCCTACCCGGCGGGTCCCTTGCAGCCGCAGAAACCGAGCGGGGGCACCGCGATCACGGCAGGCGTGCTCGCCGTGCTCGGCGGCCTGCTGTTCCTGACGTTCGCCGTGCTCGCGGTCATCGTGCTGGTCAACACCCAGATCCTCGTCGTGTTGCAGGTCATCGGCCTGGTCGAGTACCTCGTGATCGCCGCGACGCTGCTACCCGGCGGCATCCTGCTGTTCCTGCGCAAGCCGGCCGGCCGGATGCTGGCCATCGTCGGCAGCGGGGTCGCCATCTTGGCGATCATCGTCAACTTCGTGCTCAGGCTGGCCGACATAGGCCAGATCAGCGGCGGGTTCGGCGCCGGGCTGATCGGCGGGGCCCTGTTCGTGATCGTGCCCGCGGTGGCGACGATGGTGCTGGCCATCGTCAAGCCGACGGCGCGGTGGTGCGGGGTCGGCGAGCCGCAGATCATCCAGCCCGGTGCCTCGCCCTATCCGGGGCCGCCCCAGGCAGGCCGCCCGCCGGGGTGGTGAAACAGCAGGCCAGAGTGGATTTCGGCTCATCATCCGGGATTCGGGCCGCCTGAGCTGCGGTGACCTACCGAAGTCGTGAAATCCGTCCCACCTGTCGGGATGAGTACATCTTGGACGTACCCTTGAGGGCATGGTGGACGACTACTCCGTACTAGGTTTCGAGACCCGCGCGATCCACGCCGGTCAGAAGCCCGACCCCCGCACCGGCGCGGTGATCGTGCCGATCTACCAGACCTCGACCTACGCCCAGGACGGCGTGGGCGGGACCCGCGAGGGTGACTACGAGTACTCGCGCACCGCGAACCCGACGCGCACGGCGCTGGAGGAGGCGCTCGCCTCGCTCGAGGGTGCCCGGCACACGCTGGCGTTCTCGTCCGGGATGGCGGCCTCGGACGTCGTGCTGCGCGCGGCGCTGCGTCCCGGCGACCACCTGGTGCTCGGCAACGACGCCTACGGCGGCACGTTCCGGCTGATCGACAAGGTGCTCAGCCTGTGGGGCATCGAGCACACTGTCGCGAACCTCGCCGACATCGCGGAGGTCAGGGCCGCGATCCGGCCGGAGACCAAGCTGATCTGGTGCGAGTCGCCGACGAACCCGCTGCTCGGCGTCGCCGACATCGCGGCGCTCGCCGGGGTGGCGCACGACGCGGGCGCCCGGCTGGTCGTCGACAACACCTTCGCGACGCCGTATCTGCAGACCCCGCTCGCGCTGGGCGCGGACATCGTCGTGCACTCGACTACGAAGTACCTCGGCGGCCACTCCGACGTCGTCGGCGGTGCCGTGCTGACCAACGAGGACGAGCTGCGCGAGCAGCTGTTCTACCTGCGCAACGCCGCGGGCGCGGTGCCGGGCCCGTTCGACGCCTGGCTCACCCTGCGTGGCATCAAGACCCTCGCGCTGCGGATGGAGCGCCACAGCGACAACGCCGAGCTGATCGCGCAGACGCTGCTGAAGCACCCGAAGGTCTCGCGGGTCTACTACCCGGGCCTGCCCGAGCACCCCGGCCACGAGATCGCGGCCAAGCAGATGCGCCGGTTCGGCGGGATGGTCTCGTTCAGCCACGCCGATGGCGAGGAAGCCGCGCTCGAGGTCGCTTCGCGCACGAAGCTGTTCATTCTGGCGGAGTCACTCGGCGGGATCGAGTCGCTGGTCGAGCACCCGGGCCGGATGACGCATGCCAGCACCGCGGGTTCGACCCTGCAGGTGCCGGCCGACCTGCTGCGCCTGTCGGTCGGCATCGAGGATGGCCGCGACCTGGTCGCCGACCTGCTCCAAGCGCTGGACTGAGCCACCCCGCCCTCTCGGATGTAATGAACGGTCCTTTCCTTACAAAATCTGTAAGGAAAGGACCGTTCATTACATACGAGGACTCAGGGGATGTAGTTGCCGTGGGCGACGGCGCCGTTGACCGGAGCCTTCGCGGGCGGGAGTTCGCTGCCGTTCACGCAGCCGCCGACCAGCTCGACGCCGTGGTCGTTGCGGATGTACTGCGCCGGGGTACCGCAGCCGGCGCTGTCCACCGTGAAGTACGCGGCTCCGGTGAGCGCGGCGGCGGAGGCGACCCCGATGACGAGGGGCAGCAGCCCGGCCGAACGGGTGGCGCGTGCCATGCGTTGCTCCCTGTTTACCGGTAGTTGACGCGTCCCAGGGTACCCGGACCGCGGTGCGGTCAACCTGTGCATCTCCTGAGGGTGGCATCATCGGCCACCATGGAACTGGTGACCCTCGACCGGGTCGAAGCCGCGAGGGAGCTCCTCAAGGGCGTCACCCGGGTCACGCCGATGGAACACGCGCGCGACTTGCGCAAACAGCATGGCGGGCCGGTGTACCTGAAGTGCGAGAACCTGCAGCGGACCGGGTCGTTCAAGATCCGCGGCGCCTACACCCGCATCCACGGGCTGACCGACGCCGAACGCGCTCGCGGCGTCGTCGCGGCGAGCGCGGGCAACCACGCGCAGGGTGTCGCGCTGGCTTCGTCGCTGCTGGGCGCGAAATCCACGGTGTTCATGCCCCTGCGCGCGCCGCTGCCGAAGCTCGCCGCCACCCGCGCCTACGGCGCCGAGGTCCACCTGCACGGATCGCTGCTGGAGGAGACCCTCGCCGAGGCGATCGCGTTCAGCGAGCGGACCGGCGCCGTGTTCATCCACCCCTTCGACCACCCGGACGTCATCGCCGGGCAGGGCACGGTCGGCCTCGAGATCCTCGAGCAGGTCCCCGGCGCGAAGACGATCCTGGTCGCCACCGGCGGCGGAGGCCTGGTCGGCGGGGTCGCGTCGGCGGTGAAGGCGCTGCGCAAGGACGTCCGGGTGGTCGGTGTCCAGGCTGAGCTCGCCGCCGCTTACCCGCCTTCGCTGGCCGCGGGGGCACCGGTGCGGCTGAGCCAGACCCAGACGATGGCCGACGGTATCGCGGTCGGCGAGCCGGGCCCGCTCACTTACGCGCACGTCGAATCGCTGGTCGACGACGTCGTGACGGTCACCGAAGAGTCGCTCTCCCGGGCTGTGCTGCTTTGCCTGGAACGCCGCAAGCTGGTGGTCGAGCCTGCCGGCGCGGCGACGGTCGCGGCGCTGCTGCAGCACCCCGGCGCGTTCGAGCCACCGGTGGTGGCGATCCTGTCCGGCGGGAACGTCGATCCGGTGCTGCTCCTGCAGATCATCCAGCACGGAATGACCTCCGGCGGGCGCTACCTGCGGCTTCGCCTGCGCGTACCGGACCGGCCGGGCTCGCTCGTCGGCGTGCTGAAGTGCGTCAGCGAGCTCGGCGCGAACGTGCTCGACGTCGAGCACTCCCGGATCTCCGGCACGCTGGCCCTCGGCGAGGCCGACATCGTGCTGGCACTGGAAACCCGCGGGCCCGAGCACTGCCTGGAGGTCGAGACCGCGCTCACCGCGGCCGGGTACACCGTCGTCTAGGCCGGTTCCCCGGTCACGGCCGCCAGCGCCAGATCACGCGCGGGCTCGTCCACCTCGGGCACCACGAACCGCCGCGCCCGGATGTGCGCGACCAGCTCCGGGTCCGGCGGCACGTCGTGCTCGCGCAGGTAGTACGCGACCGCGCCGGGCCACACCCAGGAACCGTCGGTGCGGAAGTTCATCGGGACGACGTCGGTGTGCTCGGGCGCGAACGCGTCGGCGCCGTGGGAGCGCGCGGCGAGCACCACCGGCGCGGCGCCCAGGTACTCGAGGACCCGGTCCCGCTCGGCCGGCGCCAGCGGGGCCCGGCGGACCAGCGGCCGGCCCGAGGCGTCGACACCGTCGTAGATCCGCGGGGTGCGGACCGGCCCGTCGGTCGCCGGGGCCGGCCCGGTGGCCTGCCGGAGCCAGCCCGGGGTGTGCTCGTCGGCGCGCGGGAAGAACCGCAGCTCGTCCTGGAAACCCATGGCGGGAGGCCGTTGCCGCCACGGCGGCTCGACGTCCGGGCGGAGGAAGTCCACGTCGGGCGGCTGCACGGGGTCGAACACCACGATCACGCCGAGCCAGGTACCACGCCCGGGCGCGTACATCCCCGACCGCAGCATCCCGAGCAGCCGCACGGCTTCCTGATGCGGCTGCGCGGGCCGGGGGAGCCCGTCCGGCCCGGTGACCAGCATGTCGGCCTCGATGTGCCGCCCGGCCGCCCGGTACTCGATCCGCAGCTGCCGCCAGCCCGGCGGCGCCATGGACGCGAGCGCCTGCCCGACGCGCCAGACGAGCTCGCGCTGCTGGTCGGGGTTCAGCGGCGCCGATGGCTGGCTCACGATGTCATCCTCTCCGGGGTTTCGTCACGACGCTCCGCTCGCGGCCTGCGCGGCCTCGAGCTTCCGGGCGTACCACTCCGGCATGAAGTCGCGCCTGCGCGGATAGCGCTTCTCCTCCAGCAGGAAGTCCTCCGGCGGGGGCGGGGTGGGGAAGCGGGGCTCGACTTCCCGGTTGTACTGGATGCGGTACCGCGACGGCGGGTCGATGGTCAGCCGGCAGCCGAACCACACGCCCTGGTCCTGCTGGTACATCCCCTTGCGCAGCCGGGCAAACAGCCGCCACACCTCCGCCGGCGGTTCCCAGTGCCGGAACTGCCCGCTCGCGTCCTTGACCCCGATCCCGGCGTCGAGGGTGCGGCCGACCACGGAGTAGTCGATCATCAGCTGCTGCCACCCGTCCGGCAGTGCCCCCACCAGCATGAGGGTGATTTCGCCGAGCAGCTCGTTCTGCTCTTCCGGCGTCAGCTGCGGCCAGTTGGGCATCGGGTCGGTTCCTTCCGATCGGCTCGGCGGTCACGCCGCTTTGTCGAATTCATCATGGCACGAACGGGTTTCACCCCAGGCCGGCCCGGTGTTCGCGTTCGAGTGCCTCGCCTTCGCCGAGGACTTGGGCCAACCAGGCCGGAATGTGCTCCTCCTCGCGAGGAAACGCTTCCAGGTCACGGCAGAACGCGGTCGGCGCCAGCGGCGGCCACCACTTCGGGTCCTCGTCGTAGTTGAACGAGTAGCCGGGTGCCGCGCCCGCCCGCAGCACCAGCCGGGCGGAGAACCAGGTGCCGCGGCCCGGCTCGTACAGCAGTTCGCGCAGCTCCTGGAAGCCACGCTTCACCGTGGCGGGCAGCTCGATATCGCCGCTGCGGCCGTCCGCGAGGCGCACGGTCGCCGCGAAGTCGTAGGCCAGCACCGTCGCGGACACGGTCAGCACGATCTCCGACCAGCCGGCCGGCGCCGCGGCGGTCAGCGCGTCAGCTACTTCCTGCCGGGCCTTGCTTGTCCTTGTATCGCTGTACTGGTCCATAGTTGACCTTATCTGGGTCGTTCGGGAAGACGCGTTCCTTCGTCACCCGGGATTCTTCGATCAGGTTGCCGCCGGCGTCGTGCAGCGGCTTGCCGTCGGGGCCGGTCTTGTAGGTGACCTCCTGCCAGCGCATGGTCACCGCGTCCGGCACGCCGCTTTCGGTGCGCGTCATCCGCACCTGATAGTTCTGCACGTCCTGGTGCGGCACGCCCGCGAAGGAGTTGAGGTCCTTTTCCTGCCTGCGCCAGGACGCATCGTGGATCCAGCCGTCCCGGGCGTTGCCGCTGTTGGACCCCGCCATCTGCCCGTACATGTTGATGTACTCGCCGGGCCCGCCCGACTCGTTGGCGGCCATATGCCCGCCGTGCCACTTGACCGGCTCGTGCTCGGGGTGACCGGCGTAGGCCGCGTCACCTTCCTTGCCGGCCCGGCCCTGCGCGCTGTAGCTGTCCTTGCCGGCGTCGTTGATGTCGTCCCGGCGGTCTGGGTTCGACTTCTGGTAGCTCGGGTCGCCGGACATCGCGTCGGTCTGGCCGTGCTCGTCCGTGTGAAAGTCCCAGTGCTTGTCCGGGTCGTTGAAGTTGTTGACCCGATACTGGACGTCACCGAGCAGCGGGTAGTTCAGGTCGGGGTTGAACCCGGAACCGTCGCTCTTCGTCCCGCCCGACTTCCGGCCGGTCTCCGCCTCCGCCCACTTGACGTCACCGTTTTCGTCGGTGAAGTAAGAGGTCTTCGTGCCGTTGGGGTTGTGCACCTGGTATTCGGTGTGCGGGTGCAGCGGCTGGTGGTCGGCCAGCGGCGCGGGGATCCGCTCCGCGACCTCGTCGGCGTGCGGGGGCGCGCCCGGCTCGGTGGTGTCGCGGCCCCGGTGCTCCGCGTGGATTTCCTGCGGGGAACCGGGATCCGGCGGCGTCGGGTGCGGCCGGTCGTAGGGATTGTGCCCACCATCGTGGCCCGGACGGTCGTAGTCGACGAACCGTTCGTGGTACTCCGGGGTGTTCTCGTCGATGACCCGCGTCGGCGGCGGCGCGTCGTACTCGGGGTCGAGATCCGGATCGTCGTCCCCGTCGTTGTGGTGCCCGTCTGAGCCGGTATCCGCGTCGTCTTCGCCGCGGTGGCGCGCGCTGTCCGCGTCGACGTCGTTCGGGTCGTGGTGGCGGGAGTCCGGCGCGAAGCCGTCTTCGCCCGCACGGTGCGTCGAACCGTCCGGGTGGTGGGTGCTCCACTCGCCGTCCGGTGGGATGCGCGGCCGCATCTTGCCATCCGGGCCGATTTCGTAGTCGGACGAGAAGACCCGGCCGTGCGAGTCGGTCCACGCCGGCTTGTTCGGCGCCATGACCTCGGTGTCGAGCTCGCGCGAAAGCCGGTGCGCGAAGTCGTTCGAGCCCGCGTCACAGCCGATCAGCCGGATCGGGCTGCCGTCGTAGGTTCCGTTGCGGCGCAAGATGTCCGCGAACTCCTCCGGCGTGTACAGCCGGTCGCCGATCCGGGCGTAGCCGTCCTTCGTGACGTGCACGTCGACGGTGTAGCGCCCGTCCGGGTCGGGCTGCACACGGTGCGGCAGGTCGCCCATCTCCGGGTCACCCGCGTGGTACGAGCTACCGGCGGGGGTGTCCTCGGCGTGGCGCGCGTTGACCTCGTCCGGGCTCAGTGGTTCGTGGTGCGGGCCGCCGTCGGGGTCGTGGTGCGGGGTACCGCCGTCGTGGTCACTCGGCCCGTGGTGGCCCGGCGTGCCGTCGCCAGGGCCGTGCGAGCCGCCGGGACCGGTGTGGCCGGGGCCGTTCGGACGTCCGCCGGGGCCGTTGCCACCGGGCCGCGTGCCCGGACCGTGCGTCGGCGTCGTCGTGCCCTGGGGGCCACGAGCGACGGGTTCGGGGCCGCCGCGAGGCCGCGCTGAGGGCTCGGGGACGTGCGGGGTGTGCGCGCCGGGGCTGCCCGGTGTACCGGTCCAGCCGGCGCCACCGCCGGTCCGGCCGGGCGAAGCACCCAGGCCACCGCCCCCGCCGGGAGCGCCGCCCGGCGGCATTCCGCCGCCCATCATGCCGCCCTGCGGCGGGACACCGGGCTGCGAGACGCCGTCGCCACCGCGGGGCGACGGGACGCCGGACGGCGCCGGGTCCCCGGTGCGCGGGGTGGTCGGCGCGGTGCCGCTGGCGGTCGTGCCGTCGCTGGTCCGCGGGGACGCCGCGCTGCTCGGGGTTTCCGCGCCGCCGTGGGTGCTCGGTGCGCCGCCGTCGGCGTGTGAGGGCGCGGCCGAACGTGCGGAAGGCGTGCTGTCCCCGGCGTGGGTCGGCGACGGGCTGCTGTCGCCGGCTCCTCGCGTAGGCGAAGGAGAACTGTCGCCTGCGTGTGTGGGTGCGGGGCTACTGTCGCCTGCATGCCTTGCGGGTGAAGGGGAACTGTCGCCTGCGCCGCGGGTCGGCGAGGGCGAGCTGTCGCCCGCGTGCGTGGGCGACGAGCTGCTGTCGGCCGCATGCCTTGCAGGCGAAGGAGAACTGTCGCCCGCGTGCGTGGGGCTGCTGTCCCCGGCGTGCGTGGACGGGCTGCTGTCCCCGCTGTGGTGCGAGGGCGAACCGCCGCCGTCGCTCGACCGGGCCGACGGGCTGCTGGTCAGGTTGTCCGGGTGCGAGGACGAAGGCGTGCTGTCGCCGTCGCCGGCGTGCGTGGGTGCGCCGTCGTCGCCGCGCGCCGAGGACGGCGAACCTTCGTCGCCGCCTGAGCTCCGGCGCGACCCGGAATCGCTGCCGGGGGACGAAGAACCGTCCGTGTGCGCCGGATCCGAGCTGGGCGAATCCGAGCCACTGGGCGAGCTGTCGCCGTCCGGAGACGAATCCCCCTCGCCGCCGTGCGAAGAGTCGCCGTCACCGCTGTGGGAACCGTCGCCGTCCGGGGGCGAATCCCCGTCGCCGTGGGAACCGCCTTCGCCGCCTTCGCCGTGTGCCCTGGCGTGGACGCCGCCGCCTTCTCCCTTGGGGATGCGGTGGGCGAAACCGCCCTCCTTGATCTTCACCCCGTCCAGGCCGCTGACCTTGCCCAGCACCTTCCCGAAAATTTTGGCGATCTTCTCGAAGATGTCGACGAGCTTGCTGAGCAGCGGCGAGATCCGGCGGATCGCGTCGGTGAGCTTCTTGAGCAGGCCCGCGATCTTCTCGCCCCACTTGGCGATCGCGGCCGAGGCCTGCGCGACCACGACCGGGGTGCCGAACCCGAGCGAGAAGACCTCCTCCATCACCCAGGAGATCAGCTTGCCGACCAGGTCGGCGATCAGCTGCCGGACGGTCTCGCGGACGAACGAGACGATCTGACCGAAAATCATGACGGCGGTGCTGATCCCGCCCGCCACGGTCGCCGCGGAGGACAGCGCTTCGCCGTGCTCGGCGGCCTGCTTGCGGTACGCGTCCGCGGCCGCGCCGGACCAGCCCGTCGTGCCGTTCTTCACCGCGTTGTCGAGGTCGGTCTTGCGTTCGCCGAGCGCCTTCGAGATGTTGCCCCAGGTGTCCGCGTAGGACTGGATCACCGGCGGGTTGCCCGCGAGGGAGTCCAACATGTCCTTGAGCGGCTGGATGTGTTCCATCAGGAACGAGGCCACCGAGGACATCAGGTAGCCGAACGGGTCGGTCGCGGCGCTGGCGACCTCGCCGGCCAGGCTCAGCATGCCCAGCCCGCCGGAGACCCAGTCGCCGTCCTTGATGCCGTTGAACGTGTCCATCGCCGACTCGGCGAGGCCGATGCCGCCGGCGTAGCCGTAGTCGCCGTTGCCCGCCGTGAGCGGACCGGGACCGTCACCGTCCTTTTTGGACTCCGCGACGAGCGGGTTCCCCTCCGGCATCACTCACCACCCGCCTGGCGCAGCATGTCGGCGTTGGCCTGGTCCTGCTCGTGGAAGCCCCGGGCCGCTTCACGGACACTCCCGGAGACGGCCGTCATCGCCTGCGACGCCTGCTGCAGCGCCTGGATGCCGAACTGCTCGACCGGGTCCAGCATCATCCGGAACGGCTGGCAGAGGATGCCGTACGCGTCGGTCGGCATGCTCACCTGGTTGGCCGCGTCGATGGCCTGGGCGATCCCGTCACCGATCGCGTCGATCTGATGGGCGTGCCCGGTCAGATCGGTGGACAGTTCCATGTCCGTCATGGTTCCCCCTGCGAAGCGATGGTCGGTCAGGACAGGATCGAGCCGCCGAAGTCGTCGTCATCGTCCTCGGCGGGGCGACGGCGGCGCGGCTGTTGCTGCGGCGGGGGCGGAGGCGGTGGTGCCTGGGGCCGCTGCGGCGGGGGCGGCGGCTCGTCGGCGTCCTCCGGTCCGAAGCGGCGGATGCGGTCGGGTTCCGGGTACGTGGGCTCGGGCTCCGGCGGCGGGGGCGGGAACGTGCTCATCGCCTCGCCGATGATGTGGCTCGCCGCCGGGTCGGTGGTGCCGGTCGTCTCCGCCATCGCCTGCTGCAGCAGTTCCGGGATCCGCGACTGCGCGCGCTGGACCAGCCGCATCACCTCGGCGGACACCTCGGCCATCCGCTTCTGGCCCGCGCTCTCGGCGATGACCAGGTTCTTGAGCAACCCCTGCGAGTCGACGGTGACCTGGACCGAGCCGTCCTTCGAGCGCTCGGTGACGGTCTGGCCCTGCATGCGGTCGGCGAGCGCCTGGTACTTCGCGGCGTTCTCCTCCAGCTTTTTGGTCCAGTCGTCGATCATCTGATCGCTGGCGTCGACGCTGTCCGGCATCGGGGCCCTTCCGTCCTGTTCTTTCGACGTCTCAACACTGACGGATCCCAGCCGCCCCTGGTTCCGGCGCAGCCCAAGTTGCGCCGACCGGACCAGTCAACCATCCCGCCCCGACAATTTCAGACGACTCCCCCCAGATGTCATGAAGGGACCCTTCAGGACAGATTTCGTCCTGAAGGGTCCCTTCATGACACTCCGGGCAGGGGCGTCAGAGGTTGCCGCGGCGCTCCTGCTCGCGCTCGATGGCCTCGAACAGCGCCTTGAAGTTGCCCTTGCCGAAGCCGAGCGAGCCGTGGCGCTCGATCAGCTCGTAGAACACGGTGGGCCGGTCTCCGATCGGCTTGGTGAAGATCTGCAGCAGGTAGCCGTCCTCGTCGCGGTCGACCAGGATCCGGTGCTCCTTGAGCGTCTCGATCGGCACCCGCACCTCGCCGATCCGGGCGCGTAGCTCGGGGTCGGTGTAGTAGGAGTCGGGCGTGTCGAGGAACTCGACACCCGCCGCGCGCATCGCGGTCACCGTCGCGACGATGTCGTTGGTGGCCAGCGCGATGTGCTGGCAGCCGGCACCGTCGTAGAACTCGAGGTACTCGTCGATCTGCGACTTCTTCTTCGCGATCGCGGGCTCGTTGAGCGGGAACTTGACCCGGTGGTTGCCGTTGGACACCACCTTGCTCATCAGCGCGGAGTACTCGGTGGCGATGTCGTCGCCGACGAACTCCGCCATGTTCACGAAGCCCATCACGCGGTGGTACCAGTCGACCCAGTAGTCCATCTTGCCGAGCTCGACGTTGCCCACACAGTGGTCGACGGCCTGGAACAGCCGCTTCGGCGCGCCTTCGGGCCGCTTCACGGTGCTCTCGCGCGGCTCGTAGCCGGGCAGGTAGACGCCGGTGTAGCGCGACCGGTCGATCAGCGAGTGGCGGGTCTCGCCGTATGTCGCGATCGCGGCCATGCGCACCGTGCCGTGCTCGTCGGACACGTCGTGCGGCTCTTCGAGGATCGTGGCGCCCTGCGCGCGGGCGTGCTCGACGCACTTGTCGACGTCGGTCGTCTCCAGCGCGAGGTCGATGACGCCGTCGCCGTGGCGGCGGTGGTGGTCGAGCAGCGGCGAATCCGGCTTCACGCCGCCGGTGATGACGAAACGCGCGGAGCCGGACTTCAGCACGAACGACTTGCGGTCGAAGCTCCCGGTCTCGGGGCCGGAATACGCGACGAGCTGCATGCCGAAGGCGACCTGGTAGAGCCAGGCCGTCTGGGTGGCGTTGCCGGAGATGAACACCACCGCGTCCATGGCCTTGACCGGGAACGGGTCGGTCGAGGCGTCGTGGTCGACGAGCCCGACGAGCTGGCGCAGCTGGTCGTAGCTGACGTCGTCGAGGGCGCCCTGGGGATCCAGTGTGTGGGTCATGTCCTGAGCATCCGTCCATGGGGCAGAATGAGCAATGGACGAGAATTTCACTGGGCAATATGCTCTGTGGGATTGGGCCCCGGGTCGGTCTTTCGGACAATCTGTGCAGGGAGAAGTGTCATGCTGGATTCGCTTGACGCGCGGCTGCTGCTGTTGCTCACCGACTCGCCGCGGCTCGGCGTGCTCGAATGCGCCCGCCGGCTGGGCGTCGCGCGCGGCACCGTGCAGGCCAGGCTGGACCGCCTGGCCGAGCGGGGAATCCTCGGCGGCTTTCCGCCGGAGCTCGACCTCGCCGCGATGGGCTTCGGCCTGACGGCGTTCGCCGTGCTGGAGATCGCGCAAGGCCGCCGGGCCGAGGTGACCGAGGCGCTCACCGCGATCGACGAGGTGTGCGAGGTGCACGCCACCACCGGCCAGGGCGACCTGTTCGTCCGGATGGTGGCGTGCAGCAACGACGATCTGCAGCGGGTGATCGACGAGGTGGTCGGCGTCCCGGACGTACTGCGGACGTCGACTTCGATCGCGCTCTCGACACCGGTTCCGCCGCGTGTCCGGCCCCTGCTGGAGCGGACGGCCAAGGACTCGTGAGCGTTCCGCTCAATAGAACCGCCCGGAACGCTCACGAGTCCTACTCAGCCACCATTGCCAGGTAACGCTTCGCCGAGCGCTGGACCACCTCATACCCGTCAGTCCGCACGATCGCGTCCCACCAGGCGCCGTAGATCGCCGAGAACTGGTACCCCGCCAGCATTTCCGCCGCGCGGCGGACGATGTGCGGCCGCTCCGGGATGAGATTCGGGTAGCTGTACATGAAGCCCACGTGCGTGCGGTCGCCGATCACCTGCACGATGTCGCCGGACAGCAGTGCGCCGCGGCCTTCCTCGCCGGCAGGCCAGTACAGCACTGTGCCGCCGGCGAAGTGCACGCCCAGGTTGATCAGCCGCAGATCGGGTGCGACGTCCAACGTCGTGCCGGACCACAGCTTCACCGCCGGGTCGGGCCGGCCGATCCATTGCTGATCGCCCTCGTGCAGGTAGATCGGCACGTCGAAGGCGTGCGCCCACTCGACCATGGTCGTGTAGTAGTGCGGGTGGCTGATCGCGATCCCGGTGATCCCGCCGAGCTCGCGAACCTGCGAGACCAGGGCGTCGTCGAGGTAAGCGGCGCAGTCCCAGAGGAAG
>Ga0307507_10007629_pt1 | contig 15544 bp, 23 predicted proteins | sample 7_EM_MG_FD_207223 | JGI IMG/M metagenome (GOLD analysis project Ga0307507, IMG submission 207223) | Populus trichocarpa ectomycorrhiza microbial communities from riparian zone in the Pacific Northwest, United States - 7_EM | ecosystem: Host-associated > Plants > Roots > Unclassified | place... | reverse complement strand
TTACAAAGTTGTAAGGTCCGACATGGGGCCTCGCCCCGATGGACTTAAATTTGACTCGAAAAAAAAAAAAAAAAAAAAAAAAACCGCCCTCTGGTGGAAGATTGGAAGCTCGAATGAAAAATGTAAATTTATCGGGGTCTTCCACGGTGCTATAACTCGCGCGTGTATACGTGCGAGAATCTTGATTTTGTGCTGGAAATCTTGCTGGTATGATTAAAGCTTCAATCGCGCCAGCAGTGGTGTGACCGGAACCCTTTTACTACCCGTCATGATGGGATTTTGACGCAATCTTCTCTGATCGACCTGCTTAGGGTTCTGCACAAGTTCTGCACGTCGCCAATCTCAGCGATTGAGAAGCTACATAGTAGTATTTTCATCCATCGCGTTAACAGTTGGGCTTTCTGATTAACCCTTATTCTATCAGTTTTGGGTACGCGGAATGGGGCTTATGGGAGGTGAAGACCTTGAGCAAGCACCACCACCTGAGCAACGCAGAGCACTCTGGAGAAGCAGAATGCAGATACCAGGGTCGAACGTTAAGCTCAATTATGCTGAATGGAGGTGAGTCATGGTGCGGCTGTTTTATCATTAATACTGGCACTCAATTAATCTAGCCCTTCGAGACAACCTATTTAAATTCCGCGGGCGTGTATTTTCTCTTGCCACACCTACATTCCACGAGAACTATGATTCCGCGATCTCATGTCCTGTAATATCACACATCCATATCTCTTTGATAGTTAATATTACGGACGTTGAACACATTGACCTTAACGCCACGCCGATACTTACATATATTGTTCTCCGAAATTAAGAATCAATTTCACGAAATAGTGGTTTACATCACAGGCAGGAGATCTCCGGCAACTTCTTCACGTTACCCTACACACCGTTCAAGATAAGATAAGAGAAATGAGGAAAATACGGTCATACCCGTATGGATGCTCTGGACTGCAGGGTGTCAACACCTTTGACGGTGACATATAGATAGAGGTGGGTTTCCTAGCGACGTCAGACTATATGAATAATTGTAAGAACAAGAATGTGAAGATAAAGCACGGTAGGATTTGCTTGAGTAGTCGTGCGTTGTGATAATGGACTTTAAATAAACCTTCGTCGAGTGAAGTTCACATCCTGGGCCCTTCAAGCTTCAAGCTTCAATGCAGGCACTCTCGGACAAGGCACCGCATCAGGTGGACCGCAATGAAAAAAGAGCTGGAAGGAAATGGGAATCATGTCAAAACTCAGGAGGCGGCGAGTGCCCCAAAACACCTGTCATAAGTACGTGATGTCAAATAACATACGCTCGTTATCATTCTGACACCTAGACAACACCTCGACGCTCACTGCCTCTGCGCGACCCTGTCCTGCTAGCCAGCGGCCAGCTTGGAATCAAACGGCTTTGGAGATTTTTCAAAGCTGCGTACATCTGTGCGTCTGCAGACCCATTCTATTGATATATATCAATGGACCTGCGGCCTATTTATAGCACTCCGCCTTCAGAGCAAGTCCGTTAACCAGGTGACCAGATAGAGTACTTCGGACACGTCACCTCTGACGGCCTGGGATTCGACATAAACGGTTACAGGGCAACAGAAGCCGCTAGATCTTCAGATGAAAATAGCGAGCCGCAGGTAGCCGGAGCGTCATGGTAAAATTTAAAGGGTGCGGAAGAGATCGTATGGGGTGCCGTGATTGTGTCAAAGTTTGAGCGCGCCGGGGCGCCCTTCAAAGCAAAGGCGCTTCAGCCCTCGAAGGAGGCGTCAATTACCAACCTCGAAAATTATCCTGGACAAAAAAACTTACTTACGGTAGAGTTTTCTAGGCACGGCTTTTGGAACAAGATATTGTCTCGTAAAGCACGTTCACAGAAAAACGAACTTGATCTTTCTCCGTTAATGGTGGATCATGGTCAGCAGAACACTGCACCATATGTCGTGCTACCAGCGGCCGGGACGGAACAAGTGACAATATGACAATATCTGCCCAGAGAACAACGAGAAAAACAGATTACTGTCGCGTGGACTCGTCTTATGACCATGTAACGGAAGAAACTGTTCGATGCTTAACGAGTGTTTGCCCGTCTGGATCAAGTCAAAAATCGAGGCCCTCAAATTATTTTGAGAGAGGCGCATCTAGCCAGTGTCCGGAGCGCCCGCCTGGATGTTATGGATTGTTAACTTTGAAAGGGACGTGATCGCTTGAACCCTGGTGGCGGAGGTACGGAACTTATGCGAACGTGCAAGGCACAGTCAAGGTGAATCCTGCTTTGCTAGGTTTAGTGAGTTCTTGAAATGCACATTTCAAATGCACGAGTACAAGCGGGAGTGGCGTTTACTTACCAGCAAGAATGGCGTTTGCTTTACGAAGACGTTGAAACATGAGGGTGAGGCTGTGGATGATGCCAAGGCGCGGTTTAGCTCATAGTGTGCTGGGCGGAAGATGAGGTTATTCGCGTCCCATCTTACCTGCATTCCGAGATCGAAGAGGTTGAGATTGAGAAAGGCGTCTGCTGGGACCCGGAGACGATGGTGTAGTATCACAAGATATTAGCTAACGGATGAAAAGGCCATCTGACAAAGAAATAAGTGGACTATGTCAAAGTTGTGGCACTCGGGGATACTGACCGAGGATTCTGTACGGGGTATATAAATAATGTGAAGTGACTCGCCTTGGCGTGGGGACTTGGCGGGAGGAAGTATCATCCACTATGAGGAGAAGAGACCCACTCCAGTAAGTGAGAGCAGCGACCATGGCGCAAATATATATTAAGCGCAGCGGTGGGTTAACGGACGTGGGATGTTTTTGTGAGTGGTGACGAGTTCGTAGGTAGATACGCGCTGTCGGAAAGCTAAGCCAATTCTGGCGGTGAAAAGAAGCAAGGGTTTACGTCATTCGCCAAGGAGAGTCGAGGAATATAAAGTCTTCGAGAGTTACATGATAAATATCTTCCTCGCCCATGGGTAATCCTGCGAGTAAAACGGCACCGGCAGGAGCAGAAACGTGTGTAGGGAGCAGTTCTGAGGCGGGGCATGCAAACACGGCCAAGCAAACCTGTTCTAAAACCTATGAGTACGTCTCCCTCCAACCTGTCTCTACCATAGTATCTATACAAGTCCTTCACAACGTGTCTCGCTGCTAACACAATCTCTTCCTCTATTAGTGCCTCAAGCTCAAGGCTGGTTGTGCCTTTCATTAATTCCCCATTCTCAACTTCCGGTTCATATCCGAAAATCCCTGATTCAGAGGCAACACTCGTTGATAAGGGGTCCCCTCGCATTCACAACACCCATAACCACTCTATTATGCACCAGGATGCCCGAAACTTTTGCTTGAACGTAGACCAACAACATTCCCAGCCAACGCCGACAAGCACGCTGCCACCACCACTCCAGTGGGACTGGGCCACCGAACATGCCGACAGGAAACGGGAATCCAAGGCTGATGCCGCCTTACATGGTGCTTCTCCTTTCGAAGTGGATAGAAGGGTATTGAAGGACGTCGTCCGCGAGAAAATGGGTGTCGACGTTGGTCGTGTCACCTTTCTTAGTGCTGGTATGTCGCTTTCCAGTGTTTCGGCCGTTGGCTGAGCTGATTTTTATCCTAGGGACCTTTCACAAGGTCAATCCGTCTCGGGCCAGGGTTCCCTACGTGTACTGATCATCTACTCAGGCCTACCTTGTCACACTCGTCGATCACACGGAGCTAGTGGCACGCGTTGCACGTCGGTTCATGCCCAGACTCAAGACCGAATCAGAGGTAGCTACCATGAGCTACCTCCGCGAAAAAACCAATGTCCCCGTTCCAAAAGTCTATCACTACGATTCAAATCCCTACAACCGCTTAGGAGGTGAAATAATTCTCATGTCAAAGGTACATTACCCGACTTCCGCGTTGATCATGTGACTCATCACTCTGTAGGCGCCCGGAATTCCGCTTTCACAAGTTTATCACGGGCTCCCGTACAATGATATCGTGAAGCTCATGCGAAACCTCGCCGCCATCGTCATCCCCCTCTTCGCGCACCGCTTCTCTGGAATAGGGTCCATCTATTTCGGGCCTGACCCGGGGATAGTATTCTCTTCCGGCACACCAACCCCCAAAGCCAGCCACTACTGCCCTGCATATTCTGCATTCCCATTCTCCCCAACGCTAAGCATGAACGGAATGGACGGCCCTGTGCCCAAGATCCCGTCTCTCCAGTCTATTCACGCTGCAACTCACGTCTTCCACGTGGGACCAATCATATCCTGGCCCTTCTTCGGCTCTAACCGCGGTGATCTGACGCACCCAGAAGAATTGAACCGCGGACCGTGGGCTTCCTCCGCGTCTTACTTGGCTTCCTGCGCAGAGCGCGAGATCCAGGGTGTAAGACGGGAGAATGAGGGCAGCGCGGCTCCACATCGGTTACATCTGGACCCGGATGAGATCAGGAGTTCGCGGCATCACAGGTTAAGGGCGGTACCTGGAGACGAGAGCGATGATTCTGATGAATGGGATTTGGAGGAGAGCGAAGAGGAATGGGAGGGTCCTGGAGATGCGATGTATAGGGATTATAGGCGGATGCAGCGCAGTACTTTTTTGGTGGCTCATATGAGTCAGAGGGAGGATCAAGTAAGGAGGGAGATGGCGAGATGGATGGGGGTTATGGAGCATTTGATGAAAATGGAGGGTAATCGGCCCATGTGGGAAGTTAAGGAGGAGTTTGGCTTGGATTGCCATGATTTGAGCTTGGAGAATGTGTTTGTGGATGCAAAGGATAATACCACCATCGTATGTCTCTCTCTCATAGTTATAACCTCGCCATACTCAAACACCTCCCACAGACATGTATAATCGACTGGGAATCGACCACCACCCGCCCACTCTGGGCCTGCGCACACGTCCCCGCTTTCCTTCAATCCAGCCCCTTCGTAACCAAACTATTCCGCGAAGCTGTTGCGCGACTCCCCTCCGACCCCGCCTCTGCGAGCCTCAAACTCCCACCTGGCTCCAAAGCTGATCTGACTACTCTGTGCAGGGAGTGGTTGCACCATGAATCAGCAGGTGTTCGGCTGAGGATGGCGCATCGGTGTGTGGAGTGGGATGGGTGGGAGGAGGGATTAGTGGAGAGTATTTTGGGGCCGGAGGAGTTTGAGGGCGAATGGTTCAAGGGCGGTGCTAGTGGGCAGGAGAACGCGTGTACGGAGGCGGAGGAGGATGGGGAGATGTCAAGGGCGGTGATTGTGTCTCAGCATGCTGAGAATCATCATCATCACCACCACCACCACCATCATCATCACCATCATCACCACCCAGCACCAGCAACGGGAGGATCTAGGTCAAACTCTTTCTCGCACACTTCCAGGACGAACGGGATGATCAAGGGGGCGAAGAGCAACGGCATAGGCGCAGCTGGGATGGTGTTGACAATACCACCTGCACGAGGAGCAGCACGGTTGTCGAGGAAGTTGCCGTTCGTGGAGGAGCAGGAGAAGGAGCAGATGCTGAATACGACGGGGGATATATGTGGTGGGCGCGGAGGGGAGCTGGGGAGACGGTTGGAAGCTTGGTTGACTGTTACGGGAGGCGAGAGTGGGAAGCGGCAGCAGGAGTCTGTTGAGGAGGTGGGAGGGATCTAGGGCGGACTAGGGGACCGGTGCCGGTTCCCCTTCCTTCCTGTTTGCTCCGAGCCTGAGCCTCCTCCGACACCCTTGTCTTGGATTTCTTGCGATTATCCTCCTCGTCTTTTGATGATGCGCATATGGTACTTAAATTGTGGCAGTCAAGCTCGCTGGACACCCTAATCTTCTTTCATTGAAGTTTCACGTCGCACATTCTCCTCTTGATCTTCCTTCTCTTCATAGCATTACCCACTGTCTCCCACTGTCCATCATCATCCATCCATCATCGTCTCATGACCATTCGTTGTATGTTTGTGTTTCCGAGTTACTCATCGACTTCTTTTCTTTCCTGAATCTATCCGCCGTTCGTGTAATTTATCATTGAAGTAAAATGGCTTGCTAGAAGCTTTTCAAATAAGAATGATCTCAGAACGATCCACACATTAGCTAGACTCGAACCGGTCTCGAAGGGGTTCAAATCACTATGTTAAGTATGAGGGGTAGACGAATGGACTTGCGATCGGATACGACCTTGTCACGACCAGCCAAACACCAGACATCAAAGCGGCGGATTTCTTTCCGACTTTACCAGCACACCTCCTCACCCTCCGTGCACCAGGACCAATTTCCACGAGGTCGGACACCTGGTGAATCCACTTGAAATACACCCCTTGTTGGTCGCCAAACACTGCTTCGTTTGGACTGGTCTTCTGCCAATTCTTTGCGAAAGCTGATTGTGTGTATTGTGCTCATGTCGCCTCACCCCGCTCTCCAAGTCCCAGAGATCCTCTCAATTATCTTTGGGAATTTTTATCAGGAAAATTTCACGGAAGAACAGTCACTTGCTTCATTGGCACGAAGTTGCAAACTCTTTTTCGAGCCTGCGGTGTCTATTTTATGGCGTCGCCTTGATTCCCTTCCGTCCTTGTTCAAGGTCATACCTAGTTTCGAATTGGACGTTGCTCGGGAAGTCTATGTTTGTCCTATTCATTTTACAAGTAGACTTGACTCTCATTCAATTTAAGGACTTCCACGATGATGTTGAGCCCGCTCACTGGCTGAGACTTGAAAGTTACGCAGCTGCCATTCGCGAACTTCAAGTTACCAGTTGCGAGGACCCTTTTGGATTTGATGCTTTTGTCTTGGTGCTCGCAGCGCGCCATTTTCAAGGGCGGCCAATGCTGCCGTCACTGGTCACCTTGACACTTGACCACCCTGATCTGATCCCTACCCTTCCCCTCCTCCTTTCCCCAACCCTTCGTACCATTTCTTTCTGTGTCGATGAGGATATTTTCTATGGCAGAATGCCCTCCCCCCTGCGCAACGGTTTTATGAAGATTATTTCAGAACAAGCACCCTCAATCAAAAAGCTGGTACTCCCTGGACCCCTCTCCAACCGCAAGTCATACAACCCCATTCTCAACTTGAGAAACCTACACACCCTCATCATTTCAACATCTGAAACACTTTCAGGGAATGTTCCGCTTGACATCATCGCTTCTTGTGGATCCCTCGTAGAGCTCAAAATGAATTTCGAAAGTGCTTCAGATGCGGTCTCTGTGACACCCCCCAATCTGAAACTCCAGCTCCCCTGCTTCCAATCGCTGCGCTCGCTAGGCCTCACTGGTGCCTCCGGGCTCTTTATCAACTCAATCCTTACCATGTTGACTTTCATTCCAATCGAGTCCGTTTTTATTGGGCTCGACTGTTCGGATGTCCAGTGGAGGACTATCACAACAAACGTCGCACAATGGGCCAACACTTTGCAGCGTTTCGAGTTCACCGTCAGATCGCAGCTGACAGTGATCATGCCTCAATATTCAGACATTCAGCCCTTGCTCTCATGTCATCAGATGTGACATCTTATTGTGGGACATTACCCTTTCCCTTCTTCACCCAGTTTGTGTCACGACGACATCGTTAAGATGGCGACTGCATGGCCCGAGCTTCGTGAATTGAAACTTCACTTAGTGACCGTCGATGTCAACCTCAGCTCCCTGACTCTTCTCACCAAAAAGCTTCCCAACTTACGAGAATTGAGCTTGCCTGTTGATCTTTCGACCCTCCCTCGCAATGTGAAGCGTCCCCATCGAACAGCCCAACAATTGTTGAAACTCGATATAAATCATTTCTCTTTAGGCAAATCGGATCCTGTCACTGTAGCGGACCACCTGAACAATCTGTTTCCTTGGGCAGCGATTGACCCTGTATACAATCAGTCTCCCGGGCCGGTGCACAGACTGGGAAGGATTCTGAATCTCTGCCAGAAAGCTTGCACTCGTGCTGGGGGAATTTAATAGTATCGTACAGTTGAATTATAATTTTGTTCAAATGATCTTTTTTGGAGTCCTTCCGCTCGAAACCAACTCACCCTTTTGTTGCAACGTTTATGAACCATTGATCACCTGGTCACGTGTGCAAGATCGTGTTTCCATCATGCCACCACTACACAATGCTTTTCAAATTTCAGAGATCCTCTCAATCATTCTTGAAAACTTCTATGATGAAAGTTGCTACTCCATAGATTATTCCTCGCTCGCATCAATGGCAGAAACTTGCAAGCTCTTCTCGGCACCTGCTCTGGCTATTCTATGGCGTCACCTTGATTCCCTTATCCCCTTACTCACGGTCATACCTTGTTTCATGCATGGAGTTCGTCGTATTCTTGCTACCGGGGATGGCTCAAACTTACTTGATTTCAGGATTTTTATGATGCTGTCGATCCTGCAGATTGGCTGAAATTCGAGAGTTATGCAGCTCTCGTCCGTGAATTCAGTGCGATGTTCAATGATAATGGCAACATCAGCACCTCCACCTTTGTGCTCTTGACGCGCCATTTCAAGGAGAAGCCTATGTTCCCATCATTGACTTCCCTGACGCTTCGCAGATCCAATGACCTCCACACCTTACCCCTATTCCTCTCCCCAACCCTAAAGAGCATCTCTTGCTTGGGCTCCCAGTCCTCTCCGGGCCTGCACTCAGGCCATCTGAAGATGATGTTGCGAGAAGTACCTTTCATTAAGAGACTTGAACTTGATATGTTTCTATCTTACCCACACCGAATGGACCTGATGGCAAATTCAAATGGCACACTAAGCCCTGTCATCATCAGCCGTGATGACTTGCTGAAACAGAATGGTGTTCACAGTTCCGTTTGACATCATTGGGTCTTTCACATTCCTTGTGGAGCTAACCTTGTATCTCGAGTTTGACCGCTATGAATACTCCCCACCATACCCCAATCCTCAATTCCGGCCTCCCTATTTCCAATCATTGCGCTCACTATCCCTTACTGCCTCATCGGACCTGATTAATTCAATGCTCACTATGTTTTCCTTCATTCCTCTTGAGTCAATTGCTATCAAGATCAACAGTTATGGTTCCAATGACAAAACAGCGCATCACATTGCAAACTGGGTCACTACCATAAGAAAGATCGGCCAATGGGCCAACACATTGCTACATATCAAACTTGATCAGGATTGGAAGCAACAGGTAGTGATCCAACATCTTTCACCATTTGAACCTTTGCTCTTATGTCTTCACTTGCGACACCTTTCTGTCCGAAGTCCTCTCCTTGAGCCCATCTTTTCTAACGATGATATCGTAAAGATGGCTACCGCATGGCCACAACTTCGTGAATTGCACTTTGATGGGCTTTGCAGCAGACTCTGTCCCACTGCCGACATCACCTCGCTTGCCTTTCTCGCTGAAAAGCTTCCCCATCTAAGGGTACTAAATTTGCCGTTTAACCTTTCGTTCCTCCCTCCCACTGTTGTTCCCCATGTGCATCACCAGATAGGCCAACGCCTTTTAAAGCTTCATATCGAGCGATTCTTTTTAGGTGATTCAGACCCTGTCCTCGTGGCAGCCCACCTCGACAATCTGTTTCCTTGGACAATGGTCGTTCTAAACGATGAACAATATTTTGAACCCCAGAAGAAGTTAGAAGCAATTCTACTTCTCCGCAATACTTCGAGCTCTCCTGGCACTGGATACCACCACTATTATGATGCACAGTAGACAAATATCATGATCCAAATATGTGCCTTCAACAGTCTAGAAAATGCAACTCTGTTATGATGGGAAATCTGAAGGGCAGCGACAATTTTCATTTGATCTGAGGGATCATAGAATAAGCTTAACTGAATGCCCTCTTTGTACATTAACCGGACATTGGAATATGAAGACCCTTTCTCAAATCTAAAATTTTAAGTTCACCAAGGTTCAAGCCCAACCAACCATCCAAATATGCCACGGTTGACACCTCATACTAAGAAATGCCTTCTTCCATCCTTTATGCATTGATCACAACATCCTTCTTCCTTCAATGAAGATGTGGGCGATCATGTGTAACTTTTTGGGAAATTTCCGAGCCATGAATGATGCATGTATGTTGCATGTATGACTGGTTTTTTTCTCTGATATATTTTATTTTCAAGCTGGCTAGATTGCATAAGGTGCGCGCGTATACCAACAACCCACATCCGAGCATCTCCAAATTAAAAATAGGAGCGTAGATGTATCTTCTTTGCCAAAGCGACGGCTACTTGATCGCACGCATGTCAGTCGCAAGCTTCACCACCGGTGACATCTTGCTAACAAAGTTTGGAATTTCTTTCCCTGTGACGAATCATGACAGAAGAGGCATGGTCTATGGGTGGACAACCTTTGGCCAAACGGCGAAAGCTAGATTTGCTGTCGCTCACATCACACCGACATAACGAACTACAAGAATGGAGAAGGTGAGCCAATTTAACGATGGGCATACTGCCCCCCACGTACGTCATGATTTCCGGCCCCAGAGTGCACTAGATATGAAGTTTTGCGTTCGGGAATCCAACAGCCTGGCAGAAGGGAAGGAGTGACGGTGGTAGACGTTGTTGATGCGGCCACTTGAACTGCAAGCCGGCGCAAAAACCGGCAAACAATAATGAAAGGAAGGAGAAGCGCGAATTCAAGGTGACAACCTCAGACCGCTGCTGCGACACAAAGAGTGGCGCATTCGTTAAGACCTCCGTTTGCTACCAAGTACTAGGCGGTGAGAGCTGAGTTCGCGGGTGGCGTCAAGCTTTATGGAAACCTGCAACGTCCGACGTCGTACACAACATGGGGGTGACATTGCAGGAATATTGTTGCTTGGCCCTCGGCTCATCATGTCCATAAACAACTTTGATAAACATCCTGCGGTCAAAAATCCAATGATTACCATGACATGACGGCTTGACTCCAACAAGTTGACCCATCCATTCTGAATACCCTTTAGGCACTCAAATCAACGAATCGTCAACTCGGGAACCGATATCAAAGATGATGTTGAGTCGATCCATACGGCGCGGATTGTCACTGGGTATTGAGACTGGCTAGCCCGAGTTTACTGGTGCGGGCGGAGAGAAGGCAACCGAAGGATCCTGGGAAGAACCGAACAAAACCGCCACTTGCGGTTGGGAGGACTCCATGATCCGGATCTCCTTATGGGACTGGTGCGCGGCTTGACCAATATAAAGGCTGACGAGAGTAGGGTGTTTCACTCTTGCCCCCGATGCTCACAGGAGCAATTTTGTTCCTTTTTGGATTTCTCCTTTTCTCCATTCACACCCGCGCAACGAGGCCAGACACTCTGTACATCACAGCCATCGTAGGAAAAGATGACGTTTCTCAGGTGGAGTGCTGGTCTCTACTACCCGGGTATGCAGTATCAAGCCAGGTGTGCCCGCGCCCTTTAAATTTAATCTTCATAGACCTGCAATTTACTATTTCCAGTCCGGAACGATGGGAAGCAAACAGCTTCAATTAGGTCTACTAGCAAACGCGTCATATACCACATTCCCCCTCCCTGGACCGTACAACGCTGGGTAAATTTGGTTGGTTTTAGATTCTTTGCAATGCAAGTGTTAAACTTCCCGATAGATTGCACAATGCTCCAAATCTTCAGTAAGCGATATTTCATTTTGAACCCGTTCTATAAACTTACGCTTCTTCGCCAGATATGTCATTGTTCTCGCCGGTAATGCAACTGTGACCTTCCCCGGGCGTCCAACAGAAACCTTGAACATCACAGCAGGCGATATGCTCATTGCGGCGGACGTCCCTGGAACGTCCTCACTTGGTCATGAAACGGTTTGGCAGGGCGGTTCGGTCGTAATCCAGGTTCCGTTCGAACCTATATTTATTCCAGATCACCATTCCTCGCCTGGTTCTTGTTGATAGCTGGTTGGGCTGCACGTATTGTCTAGCGCCCATCGTTACTTTCGCTCCCCCATAATTACCATTGGGGAGCCCATTTTTTTCTGCTATAAACAGGCTTCTCGATCCTGGATGAAGTTTATACAAGATCCAATGACGTTTTCGCGACGTAGCAAGTTTGGTCTCAGAGAACTGTCTTGAGTACTTGAGGGTAAAGTGGAATTTTAATGCTTGTACAGGGCCGTACAATTGAACCGCTCTCTATTACATCCTCGAAAGGCGTCAGAGATATGATTGTTATCATCATAAACGTTTTCGGAAAGGGATAAAAAATCCAAGGGGGTCCAAGGACCTTAAAAATTACACGGGGTCGGTAAATTTTTTTAAGCGTATGTGACCCCCCCCCCCTCCCCTACCCCCGGTCCAGCATTCAAATCCCGGGACCCCCTTGAAAAAATCATCAATCAGAAAGTATTGAAGGAATCCATGGTTCCCAGAATATAAAGATATGTACATGACTATCACGTATCCACGCCCGCTCCATCGGAATCAATTGCAGCCCGAATCAGAGCTTTGACACCAGAATGTCGAGGGCTAATATCACACTTGAAAGGCAAGGGTTGGCTACACGAATCCATGAGCGTACATTATGATTGAACTCAAAGGCGGGGCACCTTGTCACCGCAGAGAGATATTCCATTGACGGCTCAATCACTTTTCCATCATTATCCACGGGCTTCGTGATCGTGAATGCCGACAGGATCGACGCTGTTGTGAGCCAGACAGTAGAAAGGGCAATGTGACTTCCAGGGCATGCCCTGATATTTCGAAGTTTGAGCCCCATTAGAGCACGGAAGTAAACCATCATACCGACGCCCGAATCCGAAGGAGAGCGCGATGGGGTCGCGCACGTCGTTGTCAAGTTTTCCCTCTTTCAAGAACCTTTCAGGCCTGAAAAGCTCGGGATTGGGATAGTCCGCCTCATTGTGAAGCATTGCCCTTCGGTAAAATAAGTAACATTGGGACAGTCCCCGGTACCTTGATCAAAAGAACGCACCATGCATTTCCGATGACAATAGAGTGGGCCGGAATGCGATAGCCTTCATACTCGTCCTCACGCGTCAAAGAGTGTGGCAGAGCTACAGTAATTTAGAAAAACAAATATTCGGAGACACGGCCAGCGACACACCCATGGGAGCTACTGGTCTCCATCTGAGGAAATTTTATTAGATGCCCAATGCGTGAAAAGAACTGCTCCTGCCTGAGAGCCTCTTTGATCACAGCGGAAAGGTATGGTAGCGATGCTTCATCGCACAAATCTGGGAGGCGATCACGGCCTACAATTTCGTCTAGCTCTTGTTGTGCTTTGGCTTGCACGTCAGGGTATTGCAGTAGCGCCAGAATTATCGTGTATATAGCAGCACTTGTAGAGCCTGACCCAGCTGGGGTATTTCTTTAAAAAAGTCGAAACGAAGGACAAACGCTGACGCACCAAGAAAAAATACCCCGGCAGTATCTTTAATGATCTCGTAACCGCTCTTGTCGTCGTCTTCCGATTCAACAAAATTTTCCAAGCAGCGTGACACGAAAGAGGGAGTGGCGACGCCGTCAGCCTGTGATCGAAAAACCGTCAACACCGCCGCAGGAAGGTAAAATGACACGCCCACAATATCCCTCTGAGCCGCGGCAAAAGGAGCGTCCCGAAGCCTTGCTGCCAACGGATGCCACTTCCTGGCCATCCGCTTTGCACCCGGCAAATATTCAGGGATATATCTGAACAGGGGTATCGAATCGACAAGAAAGGTGCGTGGGTTGCTTAGACATTGTAGGGACTCAGACACACGCTCTGAGAGTGTGATGAATGGGTCGTTCTTTGAGAGAACTCTGATTCCATACGCAAGTGACAAAGTCAACCCGCCGTTCATGCTTTGAAAATGTCAATAAAAATCACACTGGCAGTTGGTATGTAAAGTGGACGTACTATTTAATATGTTCCATGAATTCTTGAGGAGTTTTTACGAGCTGTAAAAGCATTTTGTGCACGTGAGAAAGCTGTTGTGGTCTATAAACGGCATTATCGGAGGGGTGGAAGCGTTGATGGAATATTCGGCGACGCTCCATCCATAGCTTCCCATATGGTAGAGAGGCCATGAGCCACGAAAAACCCATGCTGCAACGAAGTCAGCTTTTGGGTTTCATGAACAATAGAAGGAGTGCATTGGTCTTACAATTCGTTAACCATGGTTGCGCGGGGTCTATGGGAGTTGTTAGTCTCTGCTCTCGATGAAGAAGAAAAGAAGCAAAGCAGACCGACTGGAGTAGATCGCCGACCTTTTGTCCAGGAGGTCGGTTACGCTCTTGACTGAGTTGAGCACGATAAGGGAAAGTCCTGGACCTTCCAAATAAATGATGTCAGAGCCTAGGGCATCATGAGCTTGGTGTAACATTATTTTTGACAGATATATACGGACCACATTCGCGACCCCAACGAACGTACGTTTCCCATTCGAAGGCTTGAGGAATAGATAATATGTTTCCAATAAATGGATATTTCTTCGGACCTGGAGGGAGCGGTAGATTATTTCTCTGCTCCAGGCGGTCGCGGAGTAACAAGGCGAGCGCAACGGCGAAGAGGATCGCACAGAGATCTGTGAGTGTGAGGCCCATAGAAGGAGGGAACTGTGCTTGAACTTCTCGACCCGTCTCATATTAATGCCGAATATATAGTCGGGTCATTTGCCACTTCCGATGAACGGGTGAATTTGGCACTCGAATTTTTCGCCACTTCATGTGGATAATCGCCACCATGGCAGTTGATGGTCAGCGCTGGAATGATATTGATAAAGGCTGGAATAAGGATAAATTGGGGGTCTGACGTATTTTAAAACGCAGCTTCAAGTTATTGTAAATACCCGCGCGGATTCCGCGATCGCTTTCGGGGTAATCCATGGTATTCCGATGATCATCTTAGCTTCTCGCCGCATGGCGCACTCCTGTCATTATTCTGCGATAGCCCGAGTCAATACAACGATGCAAGCACTCATTGAAATATTTTGGTCTCTCCACAGAGAGCTAGAGAGTCTGGACAAGATAGAAAAAAGGTGAGCTCTTTCTTTGAGTGGCGAAAACTTACTTTGCAAGCACGAGGACGTACTTTCAAAGCTGGGAGGAACTTTCAACAGCCCGAATTCGAAGCCCCTTTGATTTTTTTGTGATATAGGGCGGCCCAAGTAGAATATCTTTATCAAGCTGGAAGACCTAGACAAGATGAACAAAGAGGCGAGTTCTTTGCTTTGCTTAGGCCTGAAGTAGAATCCAGGTAGTGTTTAACTTCGCTCTATAAGCACGAGAGAGGCCTAAGTAAGGGCCTTTAGTCCCTCCGTTAAGATCATGCAACTGAACGATATCAACAAAAAATTTGAGTTCTTTTGAGAGAGCTTACTCTGCAAGTGCGAGGAGTCGAAAATGCCCTTTTCGCGAGATTCTGGAATCTCGAAGGCGCCAAGTCCTCTAAGGAGAGACTGGAAAGCCTTGCGTGTATAAATGAAGATGGATTAATACTATTCCATTGATTCGGAGGTTGAACTTTGCCAGAAGAAGTGCCTCCATTTGGTGGTTTTGGAAAAAGGGGCAGGGTACTGGTGTTTGTAGCTGCTATTACATAAATAAAATAAAATAAAATAAAAAGAGGAAAAAAGCGAAAAAAAAGGGAATATTTCTTATCTTATCTTATCTCATGTACATGAGTTGTAAAA
>Ga0307507_10007628_pt1 | contig 15545 bp, 13 predicted proteins | sample 7_EM_MG_FD_207223 | JGI IMG/M metagenome (GOLD analysis project Ga0307507, IMG submission 207223) | Populus trichocarpa ectomycorrhiza microbial communities from riparian zone in the Pacific Northwest, United States - 7_EM | ecosystem: Host-associated > Plants > Roots > Unclassified | place... | reverse complement strand
GTGCGGGAACTCCTGCTCTGCGCCAACGCGATCGACGACCCCACCGACGAACTGGCCATCGTCACCACCCTGCGCACCCCGTCGTTCGGGTGCTCCGACGTCGACCTGTGGCGGTGGAAGCAAGCAGGCGGCTCCTGGAACCTGTTCGCCCCGCCGGTGCACGAGGGTGTCGTCGCGCACGGGCTCGCCCAACTGGGCCAGTGGGCGCGATCACGGTCCCGCCGGTCGCCATCGGAACTGCTCGAGGACGTGCTCGACCACCGCCGAGTCCTCGAAGCCGCGGTCGACTCACCGCGCTATCGAGAAACCTGGCGCAGGCTGCGATTCGTGGTGGACCAGGCCCGAGCGTGGTCGGAGGCCGAACACGGATCGCTGCGCGAATACCTGCGGTGGGCCGACGGACAGGCCGACGACCTCGCCAGGGTCGCCGAGACGGTGCTGCCCGAGACCGACACCCAGGCCGTGCGGATCACCACCATCCACGCCTCCAAAGGCCTCGAGTTCCCGGTCGTCATCGTCGCCGGACTGTCCTGCGCCGGGGCGACGACGCGTCCCCCGGTGTTGTGGCCGACCGAGGGCGGGTGCGAACTGAAACCGGGTGCGAACCTGCAGACCCTCGGCTACGCCGACGCCGACGCGATGGAGAAGGTCGTCGAGGACTGCGAGAACACCCGGCTGCTGTACGTGGCATGCACCCGCGCCAAGGACCACCTGGCCGTGTCGGTGCACCGTGCCGGACCCGCGTGCCCGGCCGGGGTGCTGGCCGAGGCGTGTCACGGCGCCGACCACGAGAACTGGACGGCACCGGACACAGTGGACCCCCTGGAGCGCACCGCTCCCTCCGTGCCGGAACCCCTGCTGGGATGGGACGAGTGGACCGGGATCCGTGCTGTCGCGCTGGCCAACGGCCGGCGCCGGGAAGCCGAGTCCGCGACCGACATCGCCCACGGCCGCGCGACCACGCCGCTGCCCACCTTCGCCCACCACGGACTCGCCAAACAACCACGTGACCTCGAACTGCCCGCGTGGGCGAAGGGCAGGTACGGAACCGCGATCGGCCGGGCCGTCCACGCGGTCCTGCAGACCGTCGACCTCACCACCGGCCAGGGCACCGAGGAACTGGCCGCCTCCCAGGCGCTCGCCGAAGGCGTGGCCGACGCCGGACCCGACATCGCCGCGGCCGTCCGCGCCGCACTCGACTCACCCACACTCATCCGCGCGGCCTCCACACCCCACTGGCGGGAAACCTACGTGGGGACAGTCGTCGATGACGTCCTGGTCGAGGGCTACGTCGACCTGCTCTACCGCGACGACGACGGCCTGGTCCTCGTCGACTACAAGACCGACGCGGCACTGGGCGCGGACACCATGGCGGCGTACGAGACACAACTGCGCGTGTACGCCCGCGCCGTCGAGGACGCCTCCGGCGAACGGATCGTTCGTTCGGTGTTGTTGTTCCTGCGGCCATCGGGCGCATTCGCACAGGTCATCTCGCACCCGCCGGTCGACCCGGATGGCAACCAGCGGCCGTGTCGGCCGTTCGACGACGTCGTCGCGCCGACGAACGGCGACGGCGGCTGATGCGGACGCAGCGCCGATACCAGAGGCGGTCTATGACGTGTGCTCGGCGTCGAGAAGTTCTGCCGCAGCCGTGGGTTCCATCATGTTCGACCACACCTGTTCGTTGTCCGCGAGTTCGCGGTCGGGCATGGCCAGTTCGTAGCCCCAGCCGTCACGGTCGCAGCCGGGCACCAGGATCAGCACGGTGGCGAGGAGCGTGTCGGGGACCGCGCCGATGATGCGCAGGGCGACGTAGGTTTCGTGGCCGTCCTCGGCCCGGATGTGGATCCCGATCGTTGCTCCGCCGATCTCGGCGGTGTGCTCGTGGCCATCCAGCAACGAGTTCCGCGCCAGCGTGAGCACAGTGGCCTTGAGTTGGCGCCGAAAGCGCAGTCCCGCCTCGAGGATGTAGCGGTCACGGTCGTCGGCGTTGGGCAGCCAGGCCGCGGTGTGGGTGTCGGTCTGCAGTGGCGGGGCATGTTCGCTGTTGTACCTGGTCTTGGCCGTGCGTGCGGCCGAGGCGAGGGCTTGGTAGAAGTCGTCCCTGGATCCGGCTTCCCGTTGGCCTGCCGCGACGAGCCAGGTCTGATCGTCCTGGTCGGTCCATGCGGCTGCGCGCCACCGTTGCACCTTGATCTTGAACATCACGGTGTCGTCGATGGACAGGATGCGTTCGCGGAGCCCTGCGGGGTCGGCGAACTGATCGGAGGCCTTGCGCAGCAGTGGGTGGTCGATCTCGTCGAGTGCGATGTCGGCCGGAGGGATCTTCAGTCCGAGTTCGTGGGTCAGGCAGCGCAGTGTGGGTCGTACGGCCATCGGTTACTCGGGTACTCCGCCCAGTTCGGCGATGCGCTCGGGGGACAGGCCGGTCAGCGCGGCGACTTGGCTTGTCTCGGTGTCGTCGATCTGGGCCATGACGGCACGCAGCCGAGCGTTGATCGTGTCGCGGCGGTTGGCGAGGTACTCGCGCACGGCTGCGCCGACGAGTTCCTTGTGGGTCATGTGCAGGGCTGTCGCGCCGTGGGCGACCAGGGCGTGGGTGGAACCGTCGACCTTGAGCACAGCGGTGTCGGCCATGGGCACCTCCTCATCGGTACCCAATGTACACATGGGTACCAGTCGGTGGCAAGCTGATGATGCCTGGGCGATGCGGTAGCCCATGCCGTTCAGGATCCGGACGGCGTCCTTGATCGAACTGGGCATGACGCCGATGTCGAGCAGGACGTCGACGTCTCGGGTCGGCCGCTGGGAGTGGCGGCCGGTGACCGCGCCGTGCAGGTGGACCATCACTCCGCCGATGACGACGTGGTGCACCGGGAGGTTGTCGGCGAGGTCGAGCAGTCCCGGTCAGAGCATCTGGTCGGCATCCCCTGGGAGAGCGGGCAGGGCGATGTTGCCGAGCACAGGCAGTTCCGGCCATCGAGCGGATGTCACGTCGTCACGGTAGCCGTACCGATTTCAACAGGGCGGCCGCCGCTGAGACCGAACGGTCGTCGCCTCGGTCGAGCAGGTCGACAGCGGCGGCAAGGGGTGCCAGCGGTTGTCCCAGGATTTCGGCGATCGTGGCGGCGGGCAGCGCGGGCGGCACGATGCGCAGGATGACGTTGGCTTCGGCCTCGGGGCTGTTCCACCGGATGCCTTTGGTGTCCTTCAAGTTGGTCAGCACCGCTGCCGAGATGTAGAACTCGCGGACCTCTGGGCCGATCGGGAGAGAGCTGTAGTCCGCGGCGGCGTCTGCGCCTCCACGGGCGTGTGCCTGCCGATAACCTCATCCATGCAGGTGAGAAGCGTGAGCAGGACAAGAGGGCTCGGATAGCCCGTAGAGTGCTCGTGATCCACAGCCTCGTCGACTGATGCGGCATGATGACCGGCTGTGCTGCTCCGACTTGCCTACCTGGGCGTGACCAACGCCTTCGCGCTGCTGCGCCTGTTGCCCTGAGCGACAGGAACAAGGATGCGGAGATCCTGGCGCTGCGGCACCAGGCCACCGTCCTGGAACGCCGACTCGGTGACGCCCGTCCACGGTTCCCCTGGGTGACCGGGCATTCCTCGCGGCCCTGCTTGCGCCGACTCCCGGTGCAAGCGCTTGGTCGACTCCGACTGCTGGTGCGCCCAGGGACGGTCGTGTGGTGGCACCGGGACCTCTTCGCGCGCCGCCACGCAGCCAGATCCCGTCCCCAGCGGCTCGGCCGCCCACGGACCATCCGCTCCATCCGACTCCTCGTGCTGCGCCTGGCACGGGAGAACCCCACCTGGGGCTACCGCCGCATCCACGGCGAACTACTCGTCCTCGGCATCACGATCGCCGCCTGCACCGCCTGGCAGATCCTCCACGACGCCGGAATCGACCCGGCACCCGAACGCACCACGACGACCTGGTCGGTCTTCCTCCGCTCGCACGCCGGCGCGCTCCTGGTCTGCGACTTCTTCGAGATCTCCACCCTGACCGGCACCCGTCTGTATGTGCTCGCGGTGATCGAGCACGCCAGCCGCCGGATCCGCGTCCTCGGCGCCACCGCGCACCCGACCGCAGCCTGGGTCTTCCAAGCCGCCGGGAACCTCGTCATGGACCTCGAAGACGAGGGCCGACACATACGGTTGCTGATCCGCGACCGGGACGGGAAGTTCCCGGCACTGTTCGACGCCGTCCTCGCCGACGCGGGCATCCATGTCGTCCTCAGCGGGGTTCGAACCCTGCGGATGAACGCGATCATGGAACGCTGGGTTCGGACCTGCCGCCGCGAACTCCTCGACCGCACCCTCATCCGGAACCACCAGCACCTGCTCCACGCCCTGCGCGAGTACGAGAAGTTCTACAACACCCACCGACCCCGCCAAGGCATCGACAACGCACGACCACTACGCGTCCTGCCACAACCCATCACCGACCAAGCCGCAGTCACCCACCTGGACATCCGGCGACGACAGCGGTTGGGCGGCATCCTCAACGAGTACTACCAGGCGGCCGGAGCTGCACGGATGACATTTTCGGCAGGTGCAACCCCACAAGGTGCGGCACCAGCTCCGACGATGACATGAGCACTTAATGAGTGCTAATATCGAGAGTACTTAGCGAGTACTCAAAGGGGACGTATGGCTAGCAATGTAGTCAAGCAGCGTCGTGCCGAGCTGAACCTCACCCAGCAGGAGGCAGCGCGGCGTGCTGACGTATCTCTGGCCACCTGGCGACGCTTCGAGAACACCGTTGACGATGTCAGCGCGCTGGACGGGTTTCGGACGGACAACCTGCAAGGGTTCGCGCGGGCACTGAAGCTCAGTGTCGCGGCACTGCGCCGATTGACCAGCGGTGAGTCCGCCGACGAAGCGGAGTCAACCGCGAACGAGGGGCCTGCCGTCGTGGACCGGCAGACCGTCGATGTCGTGCGGCTGTTCAACAGTTCGTTCACCGGCGATCCGCTGACACCGGCCGATGCCATGGCGCTGTCGCACACCGTCGACTTCTCCGACTTTGCGCCCACTCGAGACGGCAGGCTGCACCTGGACAGCTCGTTCGGCTACGAGTTCGCCGCGTATCTGAAGGGCGAGGCGACCATCCGGGACGTCGACCTGTTGTGCGACCTGCCCGAACTGGCCCTCACCCAGGTCAACAACCACTGGTTGGTGCGCATGGGCGAGCGCATCATGCGTATTGGCAGTGAGCTCGGAGAAGGGCGTATCCCACGCCCGCAGTGCCTCGCCGACGAGTACGCGCTGTGGATCGTCATCCAGAACACCGACCCGCCCCAGATCGGCGACGTCCTCGACATCTTTCCCGGACTGCGAGACGCGGAAGACGTGTTCGGCTACGACCCCGACGCGGACGATCCCGACGACGAGGCGGCCATCCGGGAGGAGTGGATGAACCGCATGGTGGGTGGTCTCCTCCCGCCCGACGAAAGCCACAACCATCGACGGTACGACCTGGGGATCATGGAGACGTTCGGGCAGGGCGTCTACGACCCCGCCGACCTGCGTCATCCCTCGCGCTGGTTCGACCGAGACGACCTGCGCGAACGATGCGAGTCGGAGTTGGCCTTCGTCCGGTTGCCGAAAGAAGAGCAGCACGCACGCACCGCCGAGGCACTCAACCGCGCGTTCGAGTTGTTGTCTCCGGCAAGGACCGAAGGGTCGCGCTAGATAGAACGCGGCCACCGCATGGTTGATCGTGATCGGTGCGCGAGTTGTCGCCGGGTGAGGTTGGTCAGTGAAGCCACTATCGCGCTCGGGCTTGCCCGGTCGCTGCCACCACCGATCATCGACCAAACCCAGATCATCGACTTGGGCGTCCGTCGGCGCCAACGGTTGGGCGGCATCCTCAACGAGTACCACCATCCAGCCTGACCAGCACGGACGACATTCTCGGCAAGCACAGCGGTGATCCGTCACGCGTCGCCGCTGCCTCGCGCTTCCGGTGGCTGCTCCAAGTTCTGCTGGCGCTTGCGCTGCTCCGACTTCAACCGGTGGACCTCCTCGACGAAGTCAGCAAGAGCCTTCTCCTCGGTGTCCGCTCTCTTGTAGCGACCGACACCGACCTCGAACGCCTCCCACTCGTGCTCGATCGCATCGGCCGTCTGCTGGAGGTAGAAGCTGCGCTCCTTGTACTTGTAGTAACCCATGAACCCGCTCGCCAGGCCGACCGCGATGGCGATGCCGAACGTGACCCATCGCAGCGCCTGCAGTTCGGCCGCGATCGCCGACGACCCGGTCGCGCCGAGCGCTCCCACGATGAGCACCGCCTGGAGGGCGTTGTTGACGTGACGGTACTTCCGACTCTCCTCCCGCAGCTTCTCGATGTCGGCATAGGCGTCCTCCTTGTAGAGCAGGCGACGCGTGGTCGTGTCGTAGATGCCGTGAGCGACCTTGAACTTGCGCAGGTCCTGCGTGCGGGCGAGGTCGAGTTCCAGCTCGACCTCGGTCTGCCGGTGTTGTTTTCCTTCGGAGTTCAGCTCGACCGGGCCGCCTGGGTCGCCGTTCAGGCGCTTGGTGTTCCACAGGAGGAGCGCCACGATCACGAGTCCAGGGAAGTAGAACGGCGCCAACTGATCCCATGGAAACAAGCGCAGGAAGTAGAGCACGTACATCACGGCGGCCAGCAACGGCCCGAGGATGATCGAGCACCGGGCGAAGATGCGACGCCGCCGCGCGATCCGCAATGAGCTTTCCAGCTTGCGGATGATGTGCTTGATCTTCAGGAGTTCTTCGTTGGCGGCGAGGCTCGCCTTGCGCCGCTCCGCTTCCTCGTCGGCGGTGGGGGTCACCTTAGGCGGTGCCGGTGTGCTGCGTGTGGCCACGCGGGATCACCCCGTCCTGTTGGGTGTCAGCAGCACGACGGTTCCCGAGATCTGGAAGAACGTGCCTCCACCACCCAGCGTGAACCCGCCGCAGAACTCGACGAGCCGGGTCGCGGGCTCCTCCTCCAGTGCGGAAAGGTCGACGATGACGACGTGGCCCGCGCGCAGGTGCTCGACGACTTGCCATTCGGCGTCCCGGTGATCGGTCGGCATCAGCCGGATCGTTTCGCCCAGGTGCACCGTGGCGTCGGCGGGCGGTCCGCCGCCCTGACCGGTCAGCGTTTCGACCTCGGCGATCGTGGTGGCGACGGAATCGCCCGCGTGGTGGACAACCGTGCGCGGGGGCGGTGGTTTCGACGGGACGACGCGGGGAGCGACCACTCGGACCACGACGAGCAAGCCGACCAGGATTGCCAGCGGCCAAGCCAACGCGTCCACCAGTTGGAGTACGAGGTCGGGAGGCATCACGATGATCGAGCGTAGCGCGTCGAGATGATCTACATGGTGCCTTGGTGAGATTCGACTTCACGCGAAATCACCATGCTGCCAAATAGATCGGACTCTTTCCAGGGGTTCTGCACGGCCACCGCCGGTCGCTCAGTTCCGCGTGGGAACGGTTCGCGGTCGCTTGTGCCGCTCGAAAAGTGGTCGCTGCTGGTCAGGCGGCATCGTGAACCCCTTGCGGGCCTTGACGTCGACCCGCAAACCTCCGGTGTGGCCTTGGCTGCTCCCCTGGTGTTGTTCTGGCCCGCGGTGGCGCAGGTGCTTCGTCAGCCGGACACCCTGGTCCGCGGTTCGGTGAGTGCGTGGTTCGTTGTCGCGCACCTGAAGCAGACGGCGTCGTCGCCCAACGACGCGAGATGCCACTCGGCGTACCGCGCGTCCGCGATACCGGGCGGGTACGTGTCGAGTGCTTCTCGCCAATGCCGTCGGGCACTTCCGAGGTCGCCCCGCAGCAGGGCGACGTGGGCGGCTCCTTCCATGGCGCGCGCCTCGTAGCGCGCGAACCCGTAGCGCTTGGCGCGGTCCAGTGCCTGTTCGAACACCTGCTCCGCCCGGCCCGCGTCCCGGAGTGCGATGGTGGTCTCGCCCAACGCGTTCAGCGCCTCGCACTCGGTCGCCCGCAAGTCGTATGCCCTGGCGAGCGTGAGCGCTTGCCGACCATCGTCCAGCGACCCGCCGAGCTCCCCGGTCGACCGTTTGACGCCTGCGAGTCCGACGAGTGCGAGTGCTTCGGCGCGCTGGATCTTGTGCTGCCTGCTCGTGTGCAACGCCCTGGCGAATTCGTCGAGCGCTCGATCGTGGTCTCCGAGCAGGTGCAGGACGGTGCCGATGCTCCACGTGGTGTACAGCATCGTGTCCAGGGAGTCTTCCTTGATCATCGTCAGCGCCCGGCGGAGGCTGGTGAGCGCTTGGTCGTACTCGCCGAGGTCGCGGGCGATGGTGCCGAGGTTGATCGCGATGCCCGCCTGCAGGAAACCGGTCGGATCGCTGTCGGAGAGCGGCTGCGCTCTGAGGTAGACCTCGCGCGCTTCCGTGAACCGGTCCTCGTGCAGGTAGAGGTTGCCGAGCTGGACCAGCTGCGCCGTCTCGGTCTTCTGGTCGTCGAGCTGCCTGGTGAGTTCGATCGAGTGTTCCAGGTGCCGCATGGCCTCGTCGGTGGACCCGAGGTGTCGGCACACCGCGACAAGCCCGCGCAGGCAGGCCGACTCACCGCGGATGTCGCCGAGGGCTCGCGCGGCGTTCGCGCCGCCCTGGAACAGGGCGTGGGACGTACCGCCGTAGTTGCGGATCTCCAGGTACGGCTGCAACGTGCAGACGAGTTGCCAGGCGTGGCGGTGGTGGTTGCCGTCGATGGCGAGCTGGGCGACCGCGACCAGGTTGCCGTACTCCTGGTTGAGCACGTCGATCGCGTCGGCGACCGAGTCCGCTCGTTGGAACCTCTCCGGAACGCGGTCCACCTGTGGAGGCGCGTCGTGGATGAGGTTGTGCAAACCTGCGCTCAGTGAGTGTGCGGTGTGCAGGTAGTAGTCGAACATGCGGCGTAAAGCGTCATCCCGCTCCCCGTCGCTCTCGACCTCGGCGACCAGTTCGCGGGAGCAGTCCCGGATGAGGTCGTGGAAGTAGAATCGCCCCGCGGTGGACTGCTTCAGCAGGTTGCACTCGAACAGCGCGTCCAGGCAGTCCTCCGCGTCGTCCGCGCTGACGTCGGCGAGCGCGGCGGCGATGGAGGAGTCGAAATCGCCGCCGGGGTGAAGGCTCAGCGTGCGGAAGACCAGTTGTTGCCTGGGTGACAGGTACTTGTAGGAAAGTCGGAGTGCGGTCATGACGCAGCGGTCGTCGACCCGGAGGAACCGGACCCGCTGGGTGTGGTCGGAGAGTCGTTCCACCAGGTGGGCGACGCTCCAGCTGGTGCGGTCGCGCAGCCGCGCTGCGGCGATGTGGATCGCCAGCGGCAGACGGCCGCACAGTTCCACCGCGGAGTCGACGGCCTCGGGTTCGAAACGGGTCCTCTCGATACCCGCGACCTTCTCGAAGAGGGCGACGGCGTCCTCCTTCGGCAGCACGTCGAGCGAGATGGCCTGCGTACCCTCCAGTGCCGGGAGCTTGCGCCTGCTCGTGACCACTACCAGCGCCCCGGCGGTACCGGGGAGCAGCGGCCGCACGTGGGCGGCGTCGGCGGCGTTGTCCAAGATCAGCAGGATTCGTTGTCCGGCAACGCGTGAGCGCCACGCCGCGCTTTTGGACTCCACTGTGGACGGGATGAGTTCCGGCGGCAGGCCGCTGTCGCGAAGCAACGTGTCCAGCGCCTGTTCCGGGGTGACCGGCTCGGCTCCGAGGGTGAAACCGCGCAGGTCGATGAAGTAGTGCCCGTTGGGGTAGTCCTCCGCGACCTTGTGTCCGAAGTGGACGGCGAGCGTCGTCTTCCCGACACCGCCCATGCCGTCGACCGCCGAGATCGTGAGCGCGGTGGGCGACGCGGCGCGAGCGTCGCCGAGCAGCCTGAGCAACTCGGTCGAACGGCCGCAGAAGTCGCTGGTGTCATGCGGGAGGTAGAACCTGTCGACGGCCGACTCGGCCGCGGTGTCCGTTGCGGATGGTCCTGGTGCGGTGGAGGTGGTCCGCGTGGACGCGGCAGGTGCCCCGTTCAGCACCTCGGCGTGGATCTGCTGCAGGCTTGGACTCGGGTCCAGCCCGAGTTCATCGGCCAGCAGGCGTCTGCCCGTCTGGTACACCTCGAGCGCGGCCGTGCGCCTGCCGCTGAGGTGGAGCGCGCGCATCAGGGTGATGAGTAGCGATTCGCGCAACGGGTGCTCCGCGACCATCTGCTGGAGTTCGCTGACCACGGAGCTGGTCTCGCCGTTGCGCAGCCGGAAGGCCAGCAGGCCCTCGACGGCTGTGAGCCTCTCCTCGTCCAGCCGCGCGGCAGTGTTCTCGATCACGGAGCCGGTGAGCCCGGTCAGCGCTTCCCCCCGCCAGAGGCCCAAACCGGAGCGCAGGAGTTCGATCGCGTTCGTCAGCTCGCCGGCGGCGAACGCGCTTCGGGCTTCGTCGACACGCGCGGAGAAGACGTGCGCGTCGACGAGTTCCTCGGGCAGTTCGAGGCGGTAGCCGGCTTCCGTCCATAGGAGCGCGACCTCGCTGGAGTGGTCACCCAACGTGCGGCGCAGGGTACCGATCGCGTTGTGGACCTGCTGACGTGCGGACGAGGGTGGGTCGTCCCACAGGTGGTCGATCAGCCGATCGACGGGAACGGTCCGGTTGAGGTGGAGCAGGAGCAGTGCGAGCAGACGCTGTTGCCGGGTTCCGGCGATCCTGACCGGTTTCCCCGACGAGATCACCTCCAGTGGTCCCAGGATCCGAAACTCCACCACACCCCCACTGGTTCCACACGATCACAGTTGAACACCCCCACGCCCACCGAGAGTAGCGCGCCGGTAGCAACCGAGTAGTCGATAGTGCCATCGTGAGACCTCTGGTAGAGATGAACGGCTGGTGGGAATCGATTCCCACCAGCAGCCGATGGGGGGAAAATGGGAAAGGCGTTTTTGGCTGGGCTCGCACTGTCCGCCGCCTTGGCCGCAGTCCTGATCACCGCTGGCGGCTCTTCCGCGGAAGAGGCGCCCAGCAAGCCGCAATCGGGCAACGGCGTCGTGGAGCCGACGTTCATTCCGCTGCCTTCTGGCCAGACCACGTGACGCGGTCATGCGATTGACGTGGTCTTCGCGCGGGTGCTCATCCGACGAAGGTGATGTGGTCAAGCGGGGTCTTCGCGGGTTTGCGGTCACGGCGACCGTGTTGATGACCAGTCTCGCGATCTCCGGCCTCGCACACTCGGGCGGCGACGGCGCCCGGCTGAAACTCGACGGCTACTCGGCGTTGTGGCCGCAGAGGTGGTCGTTCTTCGTCGGCCTCGACGCCGGCCTGCTGAACGGTTACCGCTTCACCCCTGGTGACGCCCGCATGACGCCGGTCGACGTGTTCGAGCAGCGACCGTCGATGTGGGGCCTGGACCGGGGTTCCTACAAGGTGACCTCCGAGGTCAGGGAAATCGCGTCGCGCGTGCCAGACCACTACTGGCAGAGTTGCGCCCGACCAGACCCGGCGGACTGCGGATCCGTGCTGGACACCGCGCTGGCCTTCGAGTTGAAGCCCTTCGCGCGCGAACCCGAGTTGTGCGGACTCCTCGCGGTAACGGTGTACCGGGTCGACGTGCCGACCACGCGGGAACTGCCGAAGCCATCGGACCAGGACCACCGATTCGCCGTGGTGAACGTCGCATGCCCAGGGTGAACCGCTTCACCCGGTGTGTCGCCCAAGCCGTCGAACAGGCCGAGATCAGGGGAACGGCGCTGTCGGTCGGCCGCAGCCTGCTCGCCTTCGCGACCCTGGCCACGATCTTGTTCAGCGCCGACTCCGCGCTGTTCGTCCAAACCAACGAACACCCGCTCGGCATGCGGTGCGGAGGCATTCGCGCGGTATCGATGTGGTGCGCGACCGGGGGGAGCGACACGGGCCTGGTCCTCTGCCGGGTGATGGCGGTGGTCGTGCTGGTCGTCGTGCTGGCGGGGTTCCGTCCGAGGTGGACGTGCATCCCGCACTGGTACGTCACCTTCAGCCTGGCGAGCGCGATGCCGATCCCGAACGGCGGCGACAATGTCGCGCAGATCGCCGCCCTGCTGCTCGTGCCGATGTGCCTTGGCGATCACCGCAGGTGGCAGTGGGAAGCCGTGGTGGGACAACTCACCCCCTCGTGGCGTGGAAGCGCGCTCGCAGCACACTTCGTGCTGCGCGTCCAGATCGTCATCGTCTACGCGACCGCTGTCTGGTGGAAGCTCGCCGACCCGCTGTGGCAGCAGGGCAGCGCGATGCACGTCATCTCCCGCATACCCCAGTTCGGGTTCCCAGCCCCGCTGCGCGAGGCGCTGGGGCCGCTGCTGGACTCCTACTGGCCGGTCGCGCTCCTCAGCTGGTCGATCATCGCTGGTCAGGTCGCCATCGCGATGTCCGTGCTTGCCCGGCGCAGGTTCCGGGTGCTCGGCCTGGTGCTCGGCGTGGTCCTGCACGGCGGCATCATCTTCCTGATGAACCTCATGAGCTTCGGATTGATCATGATCGCGGTGCTGCTCGTCGCGAGTGCTCGGACCACTCGGACCACGCGGATAGCGCAGCCCGGTGTCGAGCTGACTGAGAGGATCTCTTCATGACCTCCGTGGACGTGGACGTCGAGCCGTTCGATGCCCATACCGCGCCCGAGTCCGACCTCGTCGGCTGCCATCGGGTGATGGAGGCGTGGTGGAGGCTGGACAAGCCGGACCTGCCCGCCTTGTCCTACGACGACGCTGTTGGTCGTCTGCGTTTGCCCTTCCCCGGTTTCGGGGAAGCGGTTCACCGGGTGGCGCGACATCGTGGTGAGGTCGTCGGGCTGGCGACCGTGTACTTCCTCGATGACGACAGCAGCCACATCGCGTTGACCGAGATCGTGGTGCACCCGCGGGCGCGGCGGCAGGGGATCGGGACCGCGGTGCTCCGGGCGTTGGTGCCGGAGTTGCGGGCGCGTGGCCGCGAACTGGTGGAGGGGTGGCAGCTGACAGTCGGTGGCGACGGACCCAAGTGGGCCGAATCGCTGGGGTTCCGGACTGTTCACACGGTGCTGATGCAGACGTTGGAATTCTCAGGTGCCGACAGGTCGTTGTGGGAGGTCGGCGTGCCGCAGGGGTATCGCCTCCAGCGGTGGATCGGTGCGGCGCCGGACGATCTTGTCTTCTCGTGCGCGGAGGCGCGTCAGGCGATTCACGACGCGCCGTTGGGCGATTTGGGTTATCAGGATCCGCAGTGGACCGTGGAGCGCGTGCGGGAGCGGGAGGCCGAGCTGAGGGCTGCCGGTGTCGAGCAACGGGTCGTGGTGGCGATTGACGAGGCCACCGGGGCGGTGGTCGGTTTGACCGAGCTGGAAGTGCATCCGAGCGACCTGGGGTGGGGTTTCCAGCGTGATACCGCGGTGGTTCCGGCGCACCGGGGGTTTGGCCTGGGTAGGTGCGTCAAGGCCGAGATGATCAGATGGTTGGTGGCGGATCGTCCTGACTTCACCCGGATCCAGACCACGACGGGTGCGGAGAACACGCATATGAGCAGGGTGAACCACCAGTTGGGGTTCGTCACCGCGCGGACCATGGTCGCGGTGAACCTGGGAGTCGAGGAACTGGAGCGACGACTCGCCCTACCGTGATCGATATTGCGACGGTGGTCCTCGCAACCCCCTGACGGGGTGTTGGTTCCGGCGCGCGGCGAGGACGGTCATCAATGCGCGTGGACGGCGGGTGAAGGGTGATCTTGCGTACTGCTGAGGCTTACCGGCGTGTTGCGGACGCCGCGTGGCGGTGGGTGTTGGACCAGGTGCGCTGGGACGGCGCGCTGTGGATTCCGCAGTCGGTCCCCAGCCAGCAGGTCCCGGACGAGCGGGATGGCGTGCACAGTGGCATCGGCGGTCTTGCCCACGTGCTGAGCGAGATCCGTTCCGCTCGTCCCTGGACCGCTGAGGAGCAGCGGCTGGCGGACGCGATCGCCCAGCAGGTGAGCGGTGAGGTGGCCGCGGCGACCGACTACACCTTCTTCACCGGCCTCACGGGCGCGATCGACGTGCTGACCGCCCTCGGCGCCACCGGGGCGGATGTCGTGGTGGATCGGCTCATGGCGCTCGCCACGCCTGATGGCTGGCCTCAGACGTGGCTCGGTTCGGCGTGGTTCCGGCCGGGAGCCCACGTCCACGACGTGGTGCACGGCACAGCAGGCGTCCTGCTGGGTGCGCTGTGGGCCCGCCGACATGGCGTCGCGCGGGCGAGCGCGCTCGCGCACCGCGCCGCCGAAGTGCTCATGGCCGAGGCGGAGGAGTTGCCGACGGGTCTCAACTGGCGCACGGTGCCACAGCGCTTCACCGTCGCCCAGGTCGACCAGTTGCCGAACTTCTCGCACGGCCTGGCGGGTATCGCGACAGCGCTCGCCCTCGCCGGTGCCGAGCTCGACCGACCGGACCTGACCTCGGCCGCGGCAGGCGGTGCGGCGCACCTCGTGACGCTCGGCGATCCGAGCCGCGCGGGTTTTGCCGTGCCGCACCGCATTCCGGGTCCGGACCGGGCCGACGAGGACGAGTTCAGCCACGGCTGGTGCCACGGTCCGGTCGGCACCTCACTGCTCTTCCTCGCCCTGCACCAAGCCGGGGTAACCGGTGTCGCGGGCGAAGCGCCGTTGGTGTGGCACCGCCGATGCCTGCACAGCGTCCGCACGTCGGGGCTGCCGGCGCGCCTTCGCCCTGGATTCTGGGACAACGACGGACGTTGCTGCGGCACCGCGGGTGTGGGAGACGCGTTCCTGGACGCCTGCCACCGCGGTGGTGATCCGGGTGATCTGGAGTTCGCCCTCCATCTGGCCGACGCACTGGTGGAGCGGGCCGTGCTCGACGGACCCCATGCCTACTGGCAGTTCCTCGAGCATCGCGCGCACGACCCCGTGCTGCCACCGGGCGTCGGGTGGCAGCAAGGCGCTGCCGGCATCGCCGCATTCCTGTTCCGGGCTGGTCGCGTCGTGGAGGAGGGTCCAGTCGCGAAGGCGATTCCCCGCATGGACACGTGGTGGTCGTTGGCCCCGACCAGCGGGTAACCCCCGCGCTGCGCTGGCCCGGTCGAGCGGGCCGCGTTCGCCCCGAAGACGCCCGGCGGGCAGGGCATGCCGGGAGTAGCCGTCCGGTACCGCGCCGGTAGGTCGCATTGCCAAACTGCTGGAGGACCCCGGCACTTTCCGAACGGGAGCGAGGGGAAAGCCCAGGGAGGGGGAGCAGCCCGCCGCGTTCGGCGGTGCCGTCCGAGCGGTTCGGCCCTTGGAGGGAGGCGGCCGAGCACTCGAGCGGCGCGTTCGTCGACGGGGTGGTTGCGGTCCTGGAGGAGGCAGCGGCGCGGGGATCGGGTTAGTCCGATCCGGTACCGCACGTGTTCGGCCGCTGTCCCTCCAGGGGATAGCGGCCGAACGGTCAGGACGAATCGGCACGTGTTGGTTCCGCACAGGGGTCGAGGGGCACGGGCACGGCAAAGTCGATCGCGGCGTGTTTATGCTGGTGAGAGGCCAATACTTGTGAGGACGTGACGGTCTTTACGAGCGTTGTGGCGCAATGCGGCGGCGATGTTGGTGACCCCGGTGAGA
>Ga0307507_10007627_pt1 | contig 15547 bp, 16 predicted proteins | sample 7_EM_MG_FD_207223 | JGI IMG/M metagenome (GOLD analysis project Ga0307507, IMG submission 207223) | Populus trichocarpa ectomycorrhiza microbial communities from riparian zone in the Pacific Northwest, United States - 7_EM | ecosystem: Host-associated > Plants > Roots > Unclassified | place... | reverse complement strand
ACGATTAATAAAACAAACCACATTAAAAAAAAAAAAAAAAAAAAGGCATGAGATTTGGGTCACGAACCACCTCCTCTACACACCCGGCGATTGAAATCTCAACACCATGAGAATTCATCGTCAACATCTACCACCACCGGACTGTCAGTGAGCTGCACCCGCACTCTCCGTAAGCTGCACCCTCCCCCTCCGGCCTTACTTCCTATATCATGTTCTTGGGCCCTGGCGTCCTTGTTTCTAGGGGTCGTTTGGCTCAATCACCCCCTCTTTTCACTTGCGCTTCGCTGCCTCGCTTAGCGTTCGCACGGTCGGCAACACCCTTTCGCCCATGTTACTGACGGCTGGGACCACAGTTCGCAGTAGGAGAAAACATTTCAACAGGCCACGGTCGATTTCTCCGTTCTCTTCACCTCCGCTAGAGCCTGCCCAGTCAGACACGCACACGGTTACCGATAGTTTCCACGGTTATTGGGTCTACCCCTCCTCTCCCCCTTCAGGTCTCGTCCCGTTGCTCGGTTACCGCTACAATCCACTCCCTCGGCTGGCACCCTACTGCCTTCACCGCGCTAGCGATTGCCATGGTCGCGCCCCTCGGTTACCCTCACTCGTCGGATTGCATTGCCTCCGTGGCGGATGTCAACGCCTTGGGCTCTTGAGTAATGGTTGCAACGTCACTACAGTTTTAGTGGGCCCCGCACCCCCTTTGTTCTTCTTTCATTGTCGGTTACTTAGGGTCTCACAGAGTGGTTTATCAATTATTTAATTTTGTTAGTAGTTTACGGCAAGGGTTTTCCTGCTAATTCCTCGCCATGTATTTATTTGTATTTTTCTTTGCGACCGCCTAGTCTGAGGGGGATTTCTTATTTTGCGTGGCTGGTGTGCCGTTGGTCTCGGACCAGAGAGACTTGGGTTGATGGCTTTTTCCCTGGCGCCGGTTGGTACACGGAGGTTTTTCTTTACCATAGCTAGCGCGGCACGTAGTCTTTGTACCTAGACGATGAATAAAATAAAGCACATGAAAAAAAAAAAAATTAAAAAAAAAAAAAAAGAGAAAAAAAGAATGAAAAAAAAGGCATGAGATTTGGGTTCTTCATACAACCATCTAACTTCTTTCATATACTATACTTTCAATACAAAGATCTTTATCTACCAGGCTTCTGGCAACCAAGACACAACTGTCTTATATGAGCCTAGCGATCGACGTTGCTAGATAGGAGTCAACAGACTTAGCTATCGCAACAGCTATTGGGCAAAGAAGAAGTGATCGTTAGGAGACTATCGGTTACCTGCTGCAAGTATCATCCGGAGAGAAGAGGATTGTAACATTTGGTTGCGTCAACCAGCAGCACCTAACAAACAGACAAAACGGAGTCCAACAACGAAAACAACATCGACCCTGTAGCGGAAAATCCCGACCTTTCAGCACTAAAAGAACGACTTGAAAGGGCCTTAACGGAAAAGAGGGCAGCAAGCCCTACAACACCAGAGCCACCATCACCAAGTGGATCAGAGGAAAGGGAGGAACAAGGAAGGACACGACGAAACACGATGGCGGCTACAACTGAACAAGGGGGAGCAAGATCCTCGGAGAAGGCCCCGCTCATGAGTGCGGAACAGATGAGACAAATCATAGCATCTTTGAGCAGTGGGACCAGGAAGCCCAAAGCCAAGGAAGCGGAGGTGTACCGAGGAGAACGACACAAGCTACGAGGATGGATGGCCCAACTAATAGTTTACTATAGGACAGTAGGATGGTAGAACGGACACAATAAGGAAAAAATCCTGTATTCAACAAGCCTTTTAAGGGACGACGCAGGAACCTGGATTACGCCTTATTCACAGGAACAAATCACCCCAACATGGGACAATTGGGCAGGATTCAAAGCAGAACTACAAAGACAATTTGGCGTAATCGATGCCAAAGGAGAAGCAAGGATCAAACTCACAAATATGAAACAATGCAAAAGATCATTCACGGAATACTGGGAGGAATTCCGCCTAGTGGCTAGCAAAGCCGAGTTGGACGACTCAACTGGGGGGGAACTGTTTCTAGGAGGAATGATCGCAGGATTGCAGGACCCCTGGGGGGCTAGCAGTGAAGAATACGAGGACCTCGAAACCCTAGTCCAATGGGCGATCAAGGAGGAGACCAAGTTGGCAACGGGCAGACATATCCAAGGATCGCCATCAACAAAAAGCGTCCAACGAGAAACGATCACACCACGGAACACGGATGGGATATACTGACCGTCAAATAATGGCAATCAGAACTACGGCGACCCTATGGAACTAGACGCGACTCGGAAACGACCGACGTTCAATATCTCGCGGGAAGAATTCCAAAGGAGGATACGACAACAACTATGCCTCAAGTGCACACAACCGGGACACTTAGCCAGGAGTTGCCCGAAAAAAGACGGGTCCAAACCATTCAACGCACAAGTCAGGAATTGGCAACCTGCTAAACAAACCGCCCCTAGGCAAACGAGACCAAAGATTAGGGAAATCGAGGTCGAACAGGAACCCGAACAGTTGGCCAATGACAACTGTCCCCAGTAAGGGATGGTCTGAGGGACAGACCCGAACGAAAACCCATCATCATGGAGAACTACTACACAACACTCAACTACACAGATACACTCAAAAACAACAATGACCACCTTATGGTCAAGATAGAACTACACGGCGGAAAAGAGTCAGTCACTATAAACGCCATGATTGACTCAGGAACAACAGAAGACTTCATCGAGAGAGAAGTCTGCAACAAACACGGGATCAAGATGATCAAAGCAAAAAACCCCGGGGAGATTTACCTTGTGGACGGAAAACCAAGCGCTATGGGTCCCGTTACCCATATGACGAAGGTACCTATGGACATTAGTAGCCATAGGGAATTGGCAACCTTCCAAGTGGCAAATCTCCAAAACCATGAGGTCATCCTTGGGATGCCATGGTTAAGAGAAGACAATCCAACAATCGCTTGGAACGACAAAAGGATCACATTCAGCAGTGAACGATGTACGACTTGGTGTCTGAAAGGTTGACCCGTTGCCTATGCGATACCCGAAGAACAAGCCTTGGAGGAGAATCTTATCACCAGATTCTCCAAGATCGAAGCCTAGAATGGCACGACGGCCAATGACCAGAGTGTCAGAGTTAAGAAGCTATCCGCTGAGGCCAGAGTGCCTATCAAGGGAACAGCAAGAGCGGCAGGACACGACCTGTACCCTAACGAAGGAACCGACGTTCCTGTCAGAGGGCAAGCAATTGTTGGGACAGGGATAGCCATTAGATTACCTCACAACACCTATGGACGAATTGCACCACGAAGTAGTCTAGTAGTCTAACATCGACTCACGACAAATGCAAGTGTGATAGACTCCGACTAGAGAGGAGAAGTGAAGGTGGTCCTAGCCAGCCTAGGAGACCAACCATACCGAGTGGAAAAAGGGGACCGGAAAGCACAACTGATCATCAAAAAATCGACAACAGAGAACTACAAGAAGTAACTCAGTTCAACGATACCGACAGAGCGGATCAAGGATTCGGGAGCTCCTACACCACCATGGACCAAGGGGTCAAGGGCCATAAGGCCAAACCAAAAGTGGAAATCAAGGAGGTATCAGCAAGAGCTTTCGGACAGTTCTACCGAAGAGGAGAAACAACAGGCATCCTAAGATGGGATGAAAGCGAAGACGAAATTCGGTTGGAAGCTATCAACATTAACACTGAACTGGCGATAAAAAACAAAAAGAACAACCACGAACAGGATATTAGGGACACGGTTCCCCAAGAATATCATCGCCTACTGGATGTGTTTGAAAAAGGAGAAAAAACAACAGTACCACCCCACCGACAAGGCATCGATCTAGGAATCGACCTGGAAGAAGGAAAAACGGTACCCATCAAGAAGATATACGCCCTCAGTTAGGATCAACTGGAGGAGCTACACCGATATATCAAACAAAACGAAGATCGAGGATGGATCAGCACGGTACAGTTGGGAAGGGCTTCACCGATGATGTTCGTCAAGAAAACTGATGGCAAATTCAGACTCTGCGCCAACTATCGGGCACTGAACGAAGTCACCAAGAAAGATCGACACCCGCTAGCGGTCATTAGCGAAGCACTGGATTGACTGGGAGGAGCCAAATACTTCACCAAGCTGGATATCAAGGACGCCTACCACAACATTCGAATCAGAGTAGGAGACGAATGGAAGACAACCTTTTCAACCAATCTAGGGACTTACGAATACCTAGTCATGCCATTTGCACTATGCAACGCACCCGCGTTCCAACGATGGATCAATGATGTTCTTATGGAAGACATCGACATGTGTTGCATCCTCTATCTGGATGACGTGCTAATATATTCAAATACCCTACAACAACACCGAAAAGACGTCAGCATTATCCTCAAAGCAATACGCAAAACGGGGATGAAGGTCAAACCATCCAAATGCGAATTCCACCAAAGCGAGACAGAATACCTAGGATTCATCATTGGACAACAAGGGGTCAAGACAGACCCAGTCAAGACACAAGCCATATGGGACTGGACAACACCCAAGAAAATCAAAGAAAACCAATGCTTCCTAGGATTCTGCAACGTCTACAGACGAGTTATAGAAGCATTCAGCAGGACAGCCAAACCACTATACGCGAAAACAAAGAAGGAATGCATCGGCAATTGGGAATGGGGAGACAAAGAACAGCAAGCATTTGACGAATTAAGGACGAAACTCACCACAGCACCAGTACTGGTCTACTTCGACCGCCTCGCACCGACCAAAATCGAAAGAGACGCCTCAAAGTACGTGTGCTCCGGAATACTGTCACAACAATGCCACAATGGAAATTGCAGACCCGTGGGATACCGATTCAGGACAATGTCAGACGCCGAATGCAACTACGATATACACGATAAGGAACAGTTGGTGATCGTGCAAGCATTCCACGAATGGAAAGATACACGAGAGAAAATCCAAAACCAATCAGGGTCCTCACAGACCACAAAAACCTAGTTGCCTTCATGACGACGAAGTAACAAAATGAACGACAAGCACAATGGATGCAAGAATTGAGTCAATTCAACTTCAAAATTGAATACAGACTAGGAAAGGAGGGAGGAAAACCAGACGCCCTAACAAGAAGAGAAGGGGACCTACCAACGGCAGGAGATAAGAGACTCATGTGAAACGTGGGCATCTTACGACCAAAAGAACGATACTGGGATATGCCGGACACCGAAGAAATCAAACTCGAGGTATTAGAAACGACCAAGTGTCAAGACAGGAACGAAGGAGAGATACAGAGGGCAAGCAACAACGACGGAGAAATCCAAGACGTCAAAAGAAACTTGGAAGAAGGAAGAAAAGAAATGAAAGGAGTAGTGCTGGGACTATGCCAATGGGGAGACGGCCTCTTATGGTACCAAGGAAAGATTTGGATACCAAACGACGAAGGGATACGAACTGCTCTTATGGCTAAACACCACGAACACCCACAAGCAGAACATGGCGGAACAGCAAAAACTACCTCACTCATCAGCCGACGATATTATTGGCTGAAGATAAGAGAAGATATCAAACGATTCATAAGGAATTGCGACACATGTCAAAAGACCAAAGTGGTCCGACATGAACCCTACGGATTACTACAGTCAAACGAGGCCCCCGATGGACCATGGAAATCAATCGCTATGGACTTCATTACGGACCTGCCTAAATGAGAAGAATATGACACGATACTGGAAGTCATCGATCAGCTGACCAAAATTAGCCATTTCATTCCATGCTCAAAGGACCTGGACACCCGGTAGTTGGCCAATCTCTTCATGAAGGAGATAGTCAGGCTACACGGACTACCACACGACATCATCACCGACAGGGGGACGCCATTTACCTCAGACCTATTGAAAGAAACCACGGGGAAATTAGGAATCGAATGACGACTCAGCACGGCGTTCCACCCACAAACAGACGGACAGACGGAACGAACCAATACCATATTAAAACAATACCTCAGAGCCTACATCAACTATCAACAAGACGATTGGTGTGGTTACCTACCATGGGCAGAATTTGCATACAACAATGGTTATCAAGAGACCATAAAGAATACACCCTGCTTTGCGAATTACGGAATCAACCCTGAATACGAGATGATCGGTCATCCGATCCAAGAACAACAGACCACACAGGGAGAAATGACTCGATTACATGAGTCATTGAGAAACGAGATGGTAGGCGCATAATTACGAATTAAAGAATACTACGATGTACACGGAAAACGGGATCCGAACCTACAATCAGGAGACATGGTGTGGTTGTTGCTACGGAATATCAAGACCACAAGACCATCCAAGAAACTGGACGAAAAGAAAATCGGACCATTTAAAAGCTTGGGAAAGATTGGAACAAGCGCATATAAGCCTGCCTTACCACCCTCAATGGCCATACACAACACATTCCATATCTCACTCCTCGAATCTTACCAAGACAACTGATTCCCCTTACAGATGAAAGAAGCCCCTCCTCCTATTCAGATAGAAGGAGAAGACGAATAGGAACTCGACGAAATCAGCGACTCGCGACTCCACTATAACAAGGTCTAATATCGAGCTAAGTGGAAGGGCTACTGAGCAGAACACGATGAAGTCTGGTACCCCGCGGAAAACTTCAACAAGGCAGAACAGACAGTCCGACGATTCCACCAACACTACCCAAGCAAGCCCAGAATGGATACATGTCACGATCAACAGATCGTCCTCCGCACCTCCCCCTGTCGTCAAACAAGAACGACGCTCACACACACCAGAGACCGACGCCAAGCGCGTCGCCCGCAACGCTATCCCCAGTAGCCCGGACTACTCGAGCTCACCAAGAAAAGAGGTAGCACACGCCTCCATGAACTGGACGGACTGCACCGATGATGGATGCCAAATCTATCTCAGCGAAAAACAAGGGTCAGGCTGGTACCTACAATTTACCAGGAGATCGAGAAACCCAAGTGTCGCCCACGACCACGACTGGCGAGAGGAGATGGAAGCAAACCCAGGAGAGGACTGGGTCCCACAACAACCCCGTCGAAGGAGAGTTAGAAGTGCTCATCACGAAATCACGAGCTGGGAGCATTGTTTCAACGAAAATTGCAAAGAACACTGGTGGGAAAAGGTGGACGCGGGATATTATCCCAGACAAGTAGGAGAGAAGGGGGAACTGTCAAAGAATGACAGGAGGGAGCACAAGAAGAGAAGAGCCGTGAGAACAGGCCAGGGGGAAGAGGGGAGAGAAAAAACCATTCCGGATGTGGAAACCCTGGAAGGACAAATCATGAACCTCCGAAGCCATCTCCATCGCGCTGCCCAAATCAGTGTGGCAAAAGACAACAACCTGAAACGGCTCGATAAGCAGAGAGAGAAACTCCAACAAGCCTACAATCGATGCAAACAGAGGATGCGCCAAATTGGGGGTCTGCTGTGGAAAGAAGGAGTTTAGCATTGTGGGACTGATGCAAGAGGGGGAAGGGAGCTAATGTCAGCAATTGTGACTAAGGGAGGCAGACTCTGACCCGACTAATAGTTATTAGTCATCGGTTTATTATCTTTCACGCTATGAGATCAATTGACTCATAGGTTTACACATAACGACGCAATAGCATGTCATTGGGTTATTATTATTGATTAATATTTGACATGACGCACGATTGTGGTCATGTGGTTTATGTATTTCGCACATGACTCATAGTTATGAGTCATGGGTTTCACGCATGGGACCCCGTTAGGGCACATGACTTGTTTTATGGATTTTGATTGGTTGTGAGATACGACGGAGCTGACTCGGCCGAGTCAGCTGATATATTTCACACTATGACTCACGCGGGGTCATGAGTCGCATGACGCGAGTGAATGAGTCACGCAGGGTTAGGGTTGAGGGAAGAACCCCTATATAAGGGCACCCTCGGGGCATGGGATTTGAGTCACAAACCATCTCCGCTTCACACCTGGCGATTGAAATCTCAACACCATGAGAATTCATCGTCAACATCCACTCCCGCACTCTCAGCGAGCTGCACCCGCACTCTCTGTGAGCTGCACCCTCGCCCTCCCGCCTTACTTCCCTTATCATGTCCTCGGACCCTGGCGTCCTTGTTTCAAGGGGTCGTTTGGCTCTACCTCCCCTTCTCTCCGCACTTGCTTCGCTGCCTCGCTTAGCATTTGCACGGTCGGCAACCCCTTTCTTTCGTCAATGGGTCGGTCGCAGTCTCGGCTTATCGTCGAAGTAGTGGCCCCGGTGGCTCTGCTCCCTGGTATTGCACTATCGCCTCCGATCACTGTTCGGTACAGGCGGCATCGTCGAAAAGTCCTGATCTCGTTTCGGTCCTCCCTCCCTCACACTTCTACATGATTGGGCACACCCCTCCCCTCCCTCACTTGGTCTTAGTCCCGTGGCTCGGTTACAGCCAACACCCCCCACCCGGCTCGGCCTCCTCGGTGTCCGGCCACCATTCACCTCGCTTCCTCTTAGGACTCGAGGACTCCCTCGGCCTAACCCGCCAGACCTTCTGCCTTCAGCCCCGCGGCCTGGTGTATATGGCCCCGGTATTATTACGCTGGAGCGAGGTTGTATTCGATGATGCTTGCAGTTGGTGATCGTTAAAGGCCTTCGCGGCGGATGGGCTTTCTCTGGTGCTTCTTCTACGGATTTGGGCTTTTTTGGTTTTTCTCACTGTTTGGTTTTTCCTTGTGTTTTCGGTAGATGCTTCCTTTTGGGTGCGCGTTTCTTGTATATTTTCTGTTGTAGTTTTTAGCGCCCGGGCGCTTGGTGCGGGTTTTTGACCATGGGTTTTCTCCCACGGTTTCCACCGCCTCGACGATGGGTTGGACTGGGTGGATGTTTATTGCGGCCATAACCATAGCGGTTACATGCTATTTTTGTACTTATTGCTTCCCCCTTCGGCCTCAGCTAGAAACAAAATTTAAAATATGATCACAACAATAAAAAAAATAAAAAAAGGGAAAAAGCCACGGGATTTGAGTTCTTCACGCAACCATCTAACTTCATTCATATACTATACTTTCAATACAAAGATCTTTATCTACCACGCTTCCGGCAACCAAGACACGACTGTCTTATATGAGCCTAGCGATCGACGTTGCTAGATAGGAGTCAACGGACTTAGCTATCGCAACAGTTATTGGGCCAAGAAGCAGTGATCGTTAGGAGACTATCGGTTACCTGCTGCAAGTATCACCCGGAGAGAAGAGGATTGTAAAAGTGTGTCATGATGCGAGCTCTGGCCACATGTTCTGTTTTAATTGTATGCAGACTTGGGCTTTTCTTCAGGCATTGCTGAAACCAAACCTGGGAAGGTGGGTCCCGCTGCTCTGCCTAGTGAAGATGGCTGATTGCTGCAAAAATAATTGCTGCTGTGACTGCTATTCCCATCTCCCACTACTCATGGCAAAATTGAGAAACCACTAGTTCTTGTGCCTCTTAAGAATAATGTTATTGCCACCATGTCGATTAGCAGAGCCTCGTGTATTGCGCACTTGTTTCCTCTGCGGAAGCTGGCGTGACCAAATTGAGATGGCGTTAACATCGAACATTTTGGCTGCGGTAGTTGCTGTTTTGGTAGGTTCCTTTTCAAGCCATTTCAAGGCTCTATCCAGTCGTTGCTTGATTTCAAGCTTTGCGCTAACATCTGTCATTGTAATAGCTGATTTTGTATTGCCGGTTGAATATTGCTGATCTGGTGCTGCTAATTGATTATGATTGTTAAACAGAAACTCACTGGCAAGAAAGAGAATTCAGATTTATTATTTTTAGCCTATCTTATTTACATTAAAAACAATAACAAAACAAATAAACAAACTGGCCATTGTGTTGGGGTCTATTGAATTGCATTCCATTGTATTGCCTTTCATTGTGTTGCACTTGCTTTTGCGTTCCACTTGCTTTGCCCGACTATGAGCAATGCGAAATAGGTGTGGAACCGGCTATTAGACTCTATCCTAGTTGTTCTACCAAAAGTCTGACATCTTTACTTGTAACGCCAAGTGTAACACATCAAAAAAGTGAAGCCCTACTCCCTAAGTTGCCAAGCCTAAATACTTTAGTTCTAGTATGATAGGGTAAGGTTTGCGCAATTGTATCCTTTTCATAATTAATAATAATCATCTCCATTTTAACAGAGAAAATTGTTTTGCATCAAGGCCTGTGGTTAGTTACTAATACCTATTTCCTATTACAGTTATTATCCAAATATTTTACAAGTTTAACTCGTATACTTGTTTAAAAGGTTTCTATTCCAAGCTTCTTAACGGGGAACAATGATATAAGGCGGTACTAATTCCGAGCTCAAAAAGGGAGAAAGCGTACGCCAACCAGGGAGCGAGTTCGCAAATATCGTGCCGCACATGCTGGTCCCCAACATATCGCCCGTCAGCCACCAAAGTCAGGCAAAGACAGAGTACCGAAGTATTCATTAAAGAAGCAACAAGAAGCAGCAAGTACAAATGCTCTGGCAACTCCGGCAGAAATCCCTTGTCCAAATTCTCGGAAAAGCCACCTCTCAGCCATAAGAACGCAACGGTATTGTACACGCCTCCGCCAGTACTACCACTAGGTCAAACCTTTGCCTTTAACTCAAAAGGACTGTGATCGTCGCTCCTATGCTAAGAAAAAGCAACAGCAACTCGAACAACAAATTATGGAGGGTGAGAATCTCAATACCCAACAGGCAAGCCATTAACTTGAATCTTAATAGATACAGATCTAGAGAAAGCTAATGTTATGGGTATAGGCAAATAATGTACGAAGGCAAGTGTATGCGAGTTGGCCACGCCTGGCCGGTTCTCTCAGAATAATGAGGGAAGATATTCTGTCGCTGGCTTTACAAAGACTCAAGCGAAAGATCCACCCATCCAAAAAGCAGCGAGTATCACCCACCTCCAATCTGGAGCTCGATTGAAATTACCAGCTTTATAGCTTTATTAAGCTACAGCTAAAGACGGAAGGAGAATGGAAGCAGGCTGAGCTTCAGCGTGAACCAAGCTATCCGATCACGGCCTATAAGTCCAGAAAAGACAGGGCACTCTTCGTTGCGAAATTGGGTGGATGGGGTGTATGGGTCATGAAGCGAATTCTGATGCCAGAGGTTCCTTACATTCGTCATGGAAGGCTGCCTTCTTCAAAGCAAGGCAAGCATACTAAGGTGACCAGTTGGCTCACTGATGATGGAACAATGGTGGCAATGCAAGGGTATATGTCAGAAGCTGGCGAAGGTATGTTTAATTTAGGATTTATGTAATTTGAATTCAGATTACTGACTGAATATGTGTTTACCAAGGTATCGATTCTGTTGGACTTGCGAAAACTATTACCAATTATTGGACCGAAAAATATTCAGCCTTGGATGAAGTCAATGATGGTCACAATGAATTACCCATCATTTCAATTGCTGGAATCCAAAGGAGAATTAAGCGAGCACTGTCCAGTCGTTCAGCACGAGGATGGCTATTAAAGTTGGGATGAAATTGGAAGGAAGTCAAAAAGAGTGTGTACAAAGACGGTCATGAGCGGGAGGATGTCAAGGAATATCGTGAAAATGTGTTCCTACCTCGAATGCAAACCCTGCAGGCCAGGATGGTTGAATGGGATGCAAGTCTCCAGCAAATTCCCAAAGACTATGCAGGCAACAAATCAATCGTGTTTGTTACGCATGATGAGTGCACCTTCAACTCAAATGAAGGGCGGAAACGAATATGAATACTTAAGGACAAAGCACCAATTCACAAAAAGGGCCGCGGTCAAGGGCTTCATGTATCTGATTATCTTACACCAATTGGAAGGCTTGGAGGCGGAAACGTTTGCAAGATACTCAAATGTGGTGGTGATGTCTGGAGGACGGGTGAGCGAATATTAATCCACTTGACGGAGAAAGCTATTCCTGCTTTTGAGGCTTCATTTCCTGGATGCCAGGGTTAGTTTGCATTTGACAATGTGAAAATCCACCAAAAATACCCACCAGATGCACTCCAAGTTGAAAATCTCAACCTCACACCTGGGGGCAAAAACGCAGTTCTAATGCGCCATGGATATTTTACCCATCCAAACAGTCCAGAAGTTATTTAAATACAGTCAATGATGTTGCCAGATGGTCGGTTAAAAGGATTGAAAATGATTTTACAAGTACGTGGTTTGTGGCCTGAAGGGCAAAGATTTCTCACTCAATGCACTATTCCTGGCGATACACCAGGAGAACGAAAGGTCAATCTTGCTTGCAGGCATGCTGTCAATGCTAATTGTTGTGCTCGAGCTCTTTTTTCCTCACAACCCGACTTTCAGGGTTAAAAGTGTCAATTGTAGGAAACTATAGAGACAGCAGGACATCTGGTAATATTCTATCCTGCATTTCATTCTGAGCTAAACTTCATTGAATATATCTGGGGGTGGGCAAAAGTTTATACAAGGGCACATTGTCAATACTTCTTTCCTTCCTTAGTTCGTACTGTTCCTCAGGCTCTAGCTCAGATTTCAAGTATTCTTGTTTGGAAATATTATTAGCGTAGTCTCAGGATGATGGATGCCTATCGGCATAATATTATATATGGCTCTCCTGATTTTAGATGTCATATATATACTAGATACTCGTCTCATCGACGAATTACTGATTCTGAGGTTAATGTAGAGTAGCTCACTTGTTGTCACTAGATAATATCTTCACTTTGAATGTTCACTTTCTATAATAAAATTCATTCTTCTCTTGACTACTTCTTTATAATAATATTTCTTAGATCCAGTTTATTAGCATTCCAATTCACTATTATAACGTTTAGTTTCTTTCATTTTATCAGGTTAGATTATGATTAACACATTATTAATAGTAATACTTTGAGGACTTAAAAGTTAGGTTCAGTAACCTATGAGAGAGTATGACACACCTCCCCTGTGTTACACTTGGCGTTACAGGCAAAAATGTCATACGTTTTGTGGAAAAAGTGGTATAGAGTCTAGTCTTCCGGAACCATACCTGAAACTCGCAACCAAAAGAAAGCATCTACCGAAAACCTGAGGAGAAACCCCACAGTGAGAACAACCAAAAATACAAAAATAGTAGGAGAAATAGTAGGAAAAGCGCATCCGCCACTACGGCCTTTAACGATTCCTAACTGAAAACTCCACCAAACCACAACCAGACTGAAGGGTGAATGTACCAGGGCCGTATATACCAGATCACCGGGCCGAGGGAGTCCCCGTATTGTAGTAGGAAGCGAGGTGGGAGGTGGCTGAACATTGAAGCGACCGAGCCAGGAGGAAGAGGGGGTGTGAGGGTGTAACCGAGCCACAGGACGAAGAGCGAATGAGAGGGAGTAGGGCTGTGCCTAATCTACTAGAAGTACGAGAGAGGGAGGAACAAAACGAGATCACGACTTTTCGACGATGCTGAGCGTTCTGAACAGTGATTCAAGGAGATAGGAAAATACCAGAGAGCAGAGCGACTGGGGCCACTAGTTTGATGATAACCCAAGACTGCGACCGACCCATTGATGAAAGAAAGGGGTTTGCCGACCCTGCAAATGTTAAGCGAGGCAGCGAAACAAGTGCCGACAAAGGGGAGAAAATAACTGTAAAACCCTATAGAACCAGGCTGTTAACGCAACAGGAAGATTGGAAGGCAATTAGGGGGAGAGGGGGGGTGGTAGAGTCACCCTCCTAGGCAAAAGTGCCATCAGAAGAGGGGAGAGGGTACTGGGTATTGACGATGATTTCTCACAGTGTCGAGATTTCAATCGCTAGAGGTGGAGAGGAGATCATTCATCCTCAAATCCCAAGCCTTTTGTTTGATTTTTTCACTTTTTGTTTTCCTGTACTTTGTTTTATTATTTTCTACGTCTACTAGGTACAAAGACTACGGGTAGCGCTAGCTATGGTAAAGAAAAACATCTGTGACAAACCAACCGGCGCCAGGGAAAAAGCCATCAACCCAAGTCCCTATCGTATGAGACCAACCGCACACCAGCCATGCAAAATAAGAAATCAAACTCGAACTAAGGGGGCGGAATAAGGAAGATCAAATAAATTCACAGGGAGAAATCAACAGGAAAACCCTTGCCATAGACACCAACAAAATAAATAATTGTTATAACCACTTTTGAAAACCCAAAGTAACCGACAATAACAGAAGAATAATGAGGGGTGCAACGGGCAAGAAATAGCGAGGGCGGTGTAACGTAAAGGGGCAGTAGGGTACTAGCCGAGTAAGTGGATTCTAGCTGTAACTGAGCAACAGGACAGGACCTTGTCGGGGGAGACGAGGGGTAGACCCAATAATCATGGAAACTATTGGTAACCGTGTACGTGTCTGACTAGACAGCCTCTTGGGAATGATGGGGGGGGAGGCAAGCCTCTCAGGACAGGATGGAGGTTGGGGTCGAGTAGAAGGCGTTGGTGGTCCATCTCTGGACTCTGTGCCGGAGGCTATTGATGCCCTGGAGGGCACTCGAGTTGGGGGTGTAGAAGTCGGCCCAGTAGGTTAGTTCAGGGAGGAGGAGGCCTTGGGCGATGCGATGGCAGAGGAAGGGCCTAAAGCCAGCCTGGGGGAGGATAAACCTTTGACAAACGAGAAGGCAGTCTGGGCTAGCGAGAGTCTATGTGTCTAGTGATGTGTGGTGGTCTGGGCGGTGGTCAGCCAGTAGCCCAGCCACCTTACGACATGTTGGAGGTGGAAGAGTTGACTGTCCGGTTCAATGGGGGTTGTAGGGTGGGGGGTTCTCTGGCTGTGAGTCCTCCAGCCCAAATCCCAAGGGTTTTTTTTTTTGTTTTAACTTTTTTTTTATTTTTATTATTTTTATTGGTTTTTTTTATGTTTTTATCATACGTTCATTGTTTTTAGGAATAAGAAGCTTCGTGGAGTGCAAGCTATAGAAAGGACACAAGATATAAATCAAAACAGAAACAAAAAAGAAACTATATACCCGGGTCCACCTCTACTCTGAAAACAACTTGGCTAAAACCAAATGCCAACTTTCTCGCTAAGGAGAAACAATATATGGAGGTTTCAACACACAAACAAAATTACCTGTTTTTTCCATAAGGAAAAATTAAAATAACTATTTGTAAAGACAACATACTGCAAAACCTTCTACTCGGAAATTGCTACGTATTCAAGTGGGGGTGGGGGAGCTGTCGCGGCAGGGTGGGAAAAATTCAAAGTTTATCTGCGGGGGGAAGCCGGTGTTGGTGGTCGTGATGTATTGGCCGAGGGTCTATGTAAGAGGGGGTTCAGACCAGATGGGGCTATCTGCGCCGATTCTGTCGACCTTTTTCAATAGGTGGCTCCAGGCTCTTGAACGGGTAGGGCCGTGGAGCATAGCGTGGCGGAACATTTGTTGGTCGGTTCCGCATCGAGGACAGGTGAAGTCGTGGTCCTGATTGAACCAGAAGGGGTAGGCGGCGAGGTAGATTATTTCCGAGCCCCTCTGGTAGATTCTCGCAGGCACGAACTTCCCCAATCCCATGAAGGCATAAGGGGACGGGCGG
>Ga0307507_10007626_pt1 | contig 15549 bp, 8 predicted proteins | sample 7_EM_MG_FD_207223 | JGI IMG/M metagenome (GOLD analysis project Ga0307507, IMG submission 207223) | Populus trichocarpa ectomycorrhiza microbial communities from riparian zone in the Pacific Northwest, United States - 7_EM | ecosystem: Host-associated > Plants > Roots > Unclassified | place... | reverse complement strand
TTTCATCTTATTTTTAGTGTAATTAACTTCTTACCTAAAACCTTTAAAGACTAGTTAGAGTTCTTTATTATCATAAAACTAGGTGGTGATTTATTTTTTTATTTTTACCCTGTTTACATATAGTTCACCGAGATATACTCTGTAATAGCAAGGCTTGTGATTTCTATTTTTTCCATATTGATCATTAGAAATGATGCATCATTTTTTGGATTAAAATACTCTGAGGTATTTGCATTACATAGACCTGAATGGAATTGTATTAGAGTTGATGGACAAATCAAGTAGCATAATGCCCTTGTGACCAACAAAAATAGAGGATAAACAATATCATAGGAAATGAATTCTAAGTAGGAAACGCATAGTGAAAAGGATGCGGTTCAGTTTTTACCCTATCATGGCATGAAATGATCAACTCTAGGTATTTCATCATGAATACAAAGGAAGAAAAATGTCATCCTAAAACTAGTAATACTTCATCTAGTTCAAATCTAATCTTTCTTTTTTTGTTGCCTCTTTTTCCTTACACATTTTTTTAAATCAAGATAAAAACCAAAAAAACTAAGTCTTTCTATTGTTGTGGATGTGGAAGAATCTTCAAAGGAAGAGGAACAAAGTGTTGTGGCCATGAAAAATTTACATGCTTTATTTTTATAACTAGGTAAATTGCCCACGTAAATACCAATCATGCATGCTCACAAGAAGCCCTGATTCCTAGTGGGGAAAATCCCTTGTTCATACCCCCTGTCTAACCATGCTTCTAAGAAAGAACTAAATGAAAAACTCAGACAACCCTTGCTCAATGATACCAACACATCTAATTCATTAAGAGAAAAATTGATAGCATACTGTCACAATCCATAATTAAAATATCTCTACATCCATAATTGACAACACAGTAAAAGAGAAACACTTTTTATTATATAGTTAATTATGCTTCTAACGTGTCTTTCAAAAAAGATTAGTTGTTGAATATAAGTTAGATTATGATTTTCTCTTATCAAAATGAGACGTTTTCTTTTCAAATGATGCATCATGAGATGAAGATAGTTAAAAATTGTCTAACCCTTATATGTGTACTATTTCATTTTGTTCTAGACAATATAACACTACTAGAAAAATTGATAAATACAAACAAAAATATCGAGAGAATATTTCCATCGGTAAATTTCCGACGGATTTTACTGACGGATATATTTCCTCGATATATACTGAGGGAATTACAGTGGAAAAAAATAATTAAAACAAAGCAAAAAAAACGATGACGTGTCATTTTTACCAACGAAATTACCGACGGAATAAATTTCGTCGGTAAAATCCGTTGGTAAACTGTGAACACTGTTCATCATGTCAATTACAAAGGGAATTATCGATGGAATTTTCCGTCGGTATTTTCCAGAGAGCTCTGGAACTATTCACTTCCTAATTGCATGTTAATTACTATTCTTTACAGACAAAATCACTGATGGATTGAAAAGTCGTCAGTGTTATTTGGCGGTTTTCTAAAAAAAATTAGATTAAATTAAAAATTTAAATTAAATATTACAGACGAAATCACTAACGGATTGAAAAGTCGTCAGTGATATTTGGGCGGTTTATGAAAATATTTGATTAAATTGAAAATTTAAATTAAATATTACAGACGGAATAACCGACGGAATGATTAAAAATATTAATATTTAATTATCTGTCGGTACAACACCCAATAAAAAGCCTAAAATCCCTAATTTCACAACAGACGGGGCTCCTTTCTTCTTCTTCTTCTTTTTCCCCATATGTAAAAAACATCAATATCCATTTCTTTTTCTTCTCTTCTCTCTTCAACTCCTTCTCTTCTCCTCCATACTCAGGTATGTCTTCGTCTCCTTTCTTCTTTTTTCTTCTCAGTTTTTTTTTAATTAGTATACTTTACGAATGTGTTTTTTTACTCTTCTTAGCTTCACTTGCAACTACATTAAGGTAAGATTTTCTTCTTCTTCCTTTTTCATGTTTTTTTCACTATATTCATTTTTTATTTTATTTTTAATTGTTTTTGTTCTTAATAATTGTATGAATGTTATTGTAGGATTTTTTTTTCATATGAGATCAATTTTTAGTTGATTTATTTATAGGATTTTTAAATCTTTTTCATATGAGTTTTTTTAGTTGAATTTATTTTTTCATGTTATTTATTTGTTACAAATTTGTTTGAGTTGATTTTCTTCTTCTTTTTCCAAGCATTTTGAGTATTATAAAGTGTTGATTTATATTAATTTAATTATTTTATAGTTTTGTAAAATAGATTTTTTAAAATATTTTAAATAATTACCGACGGAATTACATACAGTATTTTGCCGAGTGAAATACCAACGGAATGAAGCGGGTGAATTTTTTTTTGCGTGCTTTTTCCGTCAGTAAAACCATCGGTAATAATATTTTTTTATTACCAATGGATTTACCGACGGAGCATTTCCGTCGATGATTTCGTTAATGGAATGATAGTGCAAATACTGACGGAAAAATCCATCAATAAATATAAAGATTGTGGTAGTGTAAAGTCAATGGTCAAAGTGATATGTATATGATAAATGACTTCCCATTCATCGGATGGAAAAAAAAGGAAGTCTATGCGAGTTGGTGTGAATCAATTGTTCGTTGATATAGTTCTAATCGCTGCTACCCAATTTGATCCCATTTTGGAAAACAATTGGAAAAAAACCAAAAAATTGCAAAAAAAACAACAAAAAAATCCCAAAAAATATGTTCTTGATGTATTTGCGTCATTTTTAGCATTTTCGGTGTCTCTCAAAAGGATTCAAATTTCAAATATCATTTCAACACGTTCAGCTTTTAGCGCGTCATTTTCAAAATCATTGATTTTTCCCATTGAGTTAACGTTGATGTTGGTTTTTGAAAAAAAATCAAAATAGAAATGTTGGACCATGTAATTGAGGAAGAAGACAATTTTTTCTACCTATAAATAGGTGGCCACATACACACACAATATAGAGAGCCATTAAAGAAACCCTAAAGAAAGACAACATAAAAACAAACCCTAACCCACCAATAAAACCATAACCTAGCCGCCTCCACTCCCTTTTTTTTCTTCCTCCTAAACCAGTCTCCCCTACAGGTCGATCCTTCACCCAACACCCCTATTTTTATCTTCACCAACCTGTAACACCCTCTGTTGCAACCTCACCATCTGCAACTAAGCCAAACCAGCCTTCTACCTCTACCTCCTAAAATAAACTCGTTCCCTAATTTCTCTTTTCAAAAGACCATCATTAGCCTCTCTCTTCTCTCACATCCCTCCATCTTTTTCATTAAAAAAACCAAAGCCACTAACCCCCATCAACCACCTTTAGTGGCCTTTTCACCTCCGTTGTCAATTACAACCTCCACCACCAATGACTCTCTCCTTTTCATGACAGTCCATCCAATAAAGTTTTATTCTTTTTTTTTCTATTCCCAACAGGGGTGCCATTCGCAACGTCTTCATTGGCCAACTATGAAGCCTCTTAACAACCCCCTAGCCTAAACACAACAGACTTTTGATTTCTCTCATAACTACCAACAACCACCATCATGACCCAAATCGACACCACCTTCACCCGTTACAGCCTCAACTCCAGTTCTGCCCACAATGACAGCACATCAACTACCCAATGATAGCTTCTACCACACCTCTCCCCCACTGTTTATATTTGAAGCAACCATAAAGAGGAGGAAAAACTAAGAAAAAAAACTCGGGAAGACAGATCTAAAAAATAATAAAATCAATTGTTTGTGTATTTTTCCTTGTTTTGCAGGTGACGGTGGCTCTCACTGCCGGTATAGGAAGAAAAAAAAGAGAAAGCCAATCTAGATCCCTATATTTTTTTTATCTCACCTGTGGAGGCGCGTGAACCCACTCGTCGGTAGCGGTGGCGGCGCATGCGATCCACGCGTTGACACTGTTCATGTACCCTTAAAAGACTTTAGACTTGATTCCTTTAGTTTTTGGACATGCTGAACATCTGGAAGGTCGATCTATGAACTCAATTTATTTTTGGAATCAAATGCTTATTTTTTGTATAATATTTGGACTGTTTGGACTGTTAATTTAGTTTAATTTGTGTTTGGATTTTGAAATAATTTGATTATTTACGTTGAATTATGGATTTATTCTTTAGGTTCATGATTGTTTTGTGGACATTAAATATTGATGCATGAGTTATGTTCGGGTCGGTGTTGGCTTATTTGGATTAGCATGAAATTTGAATGAAGCATATGACATTAATAAAATCTTTGTGAATGTTTGGTGTTTGCTTGCTTTTGAGTCGAATTTTGAATAGTAAATAATTTGTTTTTAAATTGATATCTTGTTTGATTTAAAACATATTATTGTGTTTCACCGAACGTGGCTTTAGTCAAATTTTTAAAGGTTTGATGATAATTTTGCAAATCTATTTTGATTCCCCCACTTTTGTTTTTTCCCTTTCATATTTAATATTTGAAATTGTGACCTACACATGAATCACTTTTTTTATATTAAACGAATCGGTTCTCTCCCATAAAAAAACAAAAAAAATCTTTCCTTCAAAAATACAATTTCTATTTTAATTTGTGTACGACTAGGTCTCTCAAAAATATAAAAAAATCATATCGGATTTTCATATGAAAATTTAACAATACATATTTGCATGTGTTGTGGGATTTAATAACAAGTTTATTAAAGTCATGAAATTTTGACCTATATTTCAAAAATACTAAAAAAATATTTTGTTTTCTATTAGTGTCTAGAATTATGAACTTATACGTACGATATATTCTCGGTATTAAATAAGAAGATAGTTTCTTTTATTTTTATATTGACTTTAGAACGGTTAGGTTTTTTTAACCTCATAAGATAATGATTTTCTTATTGAGGAGAACTTTTCTTAAACTTTATACAGACCAATTATTAGAAAACACAACAATACCTTAGTTTATATCAGACAAATGAACAATGTAGCTTACCTCAGGTAAAGTGTATTAGGGGTGTTAATACTTTCTATTTACGTAATCAGTCCTCTTATCCGAACTCTGAGATCAGTTAGGGTTCCAAGTGACTAAAATACTAGGGGGTGACTCTTATTCCCTCTTATTCCTTATCCTTTCCTCCCATACCATTCCCGATCCAGGAGGATGATCATCGTGACGCCACACATATGCAACATAATGACGACTCCACTAGGGACTTCCCGTGGACTAAGGTTTATTTTTTTTTTATTATTGTGTTTTATTATTTGGTTTATGTGTTTATTTTTAATATGTATTTCTTTTTATTATTTGCTTCTATGCTTGAATTTTTATACATATTGTTCATGCATTGTATAATCTTGCCTCATGCATCAGCTGTTTTAATTTTTGAAAGCACACATAAGCTTCTAAGTTAGGTGGGGGATTAGTGGTTTGCCCTACGACTATAGGTCAGGGTTTAGATGAGTGAAACATCCAACTCATATCTGAGTGTCTGTTTGGTAATAGTGAGCATATGTACTTTAACCATTCCTTGCAGAACCCTCATACTGTCTTTATGAAGATCATCACTGGGCAGATCTGAGACCTTTTTAAGACTAGGTAGAAAACCTATCCATGTTCACTTAATGAATAGAACATGCCCTTAGGTTGTATGTGTTACCTTCATTTTGCATCAAGGCAAGCCCTTCTTGAAGCATCTTGAACTCAGGACTTGCGGGTGACACGATGGTCGTCACTCAAGAAATTTTGCAAAATGTTGATAAGATATAAATACTATACAACTACCCCGAGAATGAGTATTGTATTTTGCTTCAATATGCTTTCATATATCTTGAGTGCATCACATATTTTCAAAGAATTGTGCTTTGTTTTGTCTTATTACTGTTTTGAAATAAAAAGATGTTTTTTTTCAAAGGTAATTTTGACAAAATATTTTGATTAAACTCTAACATGCGAAATTAAGGCTAATCAATCCTGAAAGATTAAGTGTTTTGATTGCAGAAATGACTCGATGTTTGTTAAAATGACATGATAAACAATATGAGGTGACCAAACAAATTTTGAACTCACAAATAAAATTAAACCACACATTATGTACCTAAGTTTTAACAGTATGCATAATGACTTGTAGTAGATTTGGTAACTATGAACTCGCGAATCATGATTCATACAAGTCCAAATCATTACGTTAGACGAGGTAAAAATTTATCGGTTCTAATAGACCTTTCTTGAAATGAGAAAATGTCATCTTTGTTTATTCCTTCCACAATTCTTGAAATATATATCCCTTGCAATCTCATTTTAAGCCTGGTGGTATATTTCTTTTTTTTAAAAAAAACATGACATGGATCACACCTCACACTGGGGGAAAATAAAGGATTTTCGGTTGAAAAGATGAAGACAATAATGGTAAAGAGAATGGTAAAAATGAAAGTCCAATGAATTGAGAAAGGTTAAATGTGAAAAAAGCCATAGACTAGGGGGCATCCAAGAAAACTTCGAGGAAGGCTACGTGAAAGCTAAAAAGTGGAAATTGCCTACACTTAAAAGGCAAGTCAAGGTTAAAGGTAAAAAAAATGCCCATCAAGTCTAGGAGGAGTAAAAGAGATTTTTAATTGAGGAAAGACACAATAAATGCCAAAAGTCAATACCATAAAAAATATTGAGCTACAAACATGTCTTTTGGTATTTATAATAAAACCTCTCGTGTCTTCAAATGATTAGATTAGTTATCCATTAAAGAAAAAGATGGATTTACCTTATGATCTTTGTTAAAAGAATTCTAATATTTTAAGTGAGCATGGTTATATGCCAATGTTTGACCTTGATGGGTAAAACTGAAAGTTTTTGGCTGATAAAAAATCCTGTTAAAAGTGAGGCATGGTTATTATTTGATTATGATGGAGTTTCTTGTTCAATTTTAGAAAACAAGATCCATTGATGAAATATATGACATGGTTATATGTCATTTCATCTACAAAAACAGCAAGAGAAACAGAGTTAATGGATAGTTAACGTTGATCCTAGGTTTTTGAAACCCTCAAACACCTTTTGAGCCTATGAATTTTCCTTTCTTTCATAGCTATGAACCATAACCTGCATTATGTGCTTTTAAAAGCTCTTTTTAATCAAGCAAATAATTTGAACCGATAAATGGCTCTCTCGAAACTTAAAGAGATTTTTCATAAGATTTATGGCTTCACGAACTAAATTAGTGGTTATTATACATGCTAATAAAATATGTGCTAAAAAACAATCTTTCTTGATAAAGCCTCAAGTTTTAACTTGAGCATCCTGTTTTTTTTTTTTTTTAATTTACAGAATGTCACCATTAAATGACATACCCAAGATCAGAGATTAAAATTGACATGAAAAACCATAGAAAAAATAGGTTAATTTCTGTTTTTAAAATACAAGACAATCAAAGGACTGCATGTATTGAATGACATGTGTTAGGTCTTTGACCAAAAAAGCTTTATTTTCAAAAGTACTTTCAAAAACTGACATCTCTTTGATTTTATTTCAACAATTAGACTTAAACAGACATAATCTTTGAAATGTGCGAGTTGATTCCAAAGCAAGGCAGATTTTCAAGTAAAAAAGAACATCAACCAAGTTTGCAAAGTCCTCAACAGAAATGACATCACTCCTTAATCATCCTTGAAAAGTTGAATAGTTGGGGGCAATACAATGGACTCTAGAAGGAAAACAAACAATATTCAGATCAGTTGAGGACAAAGAAAGATAATCAAATGATGAATCAGTGAAATCCATCAAAGCTATGTTTAGCATCAAGCAATGACAAGTGCCTCTTGATGATAAAATAGAAGAATGAGCACATTCAGATTAACTGAGGGCAATATTGCTCAAAAGACAGGCTATGATTTAATGAACTCTAACAGTAGTTGAGAGTAACGCTACACTTGAAAGGCATTTTCATGTCTTTATCTTGGTTTACCCTCTGAAACATGACTATGACTCCTGAAATATGTTATTGCATGGGTGTATTTAAATGAATAGCGGAAGGATGCACACCACCAAGACTAACTATAGGACAATTTGCTTTGAAGCCTATTAATTCAAGGTGTATTTCACCAACATGAGTATGGATGATAAAAGGAATATCATTGATGATGACAATGCATTTCTTTTTATAATTTGATTAGACGGGTTGAGAGGAACTTATTGAGAAGAACACTAAGCATACAACAATGAGCCTTTTACTACAAGCTATAAGATCCATGCCTGGACGACTTGACAATTCAATGAATGTTGATGATAACATATACTAGAAGAATATGTTTCAACTAGAGGCAACTTCATGGCTGATTGACAATTTAGGATGAGATCGACACTAGAGAACTTCTTACTGATTATTGGCAGGATGCGCACAACTAATCAGAGAACAATTCTTGAGAGAATCCAGGAAATGAATGATTTATTAAGCTCCTTTATGATGAATCAAGCAACACCATATTTGAGGGCGTAGTCAAGCTTGATAAACAACGAGAGCAGTAATCGTCGCGGACAACTTAGGATGGACACTACATTTACATTCGATTGGAGGACTGGCACACGGTAAACTCGAATAAGCCAGTGAATCAAAAGAATAGAGAAGGCTTTGGATAACAAACAAAGGCACCCTGTGACAATGAAACGTCAAAGAGGAGGGGTTATATTTCAAACTAGGTAAGGACCCATGCATGTCATCTAACCCCAAAGCATTACACAAATATTTTTGAATTCTTACAAGAAAAATCCTTAATGAAATCCAGCAAGATTATGATGCATCTGAGTGGACAAATAAAGAATCATTGAGCTAATTATAACAAAGAATTATAGTTTTGACCCTGGAACGGGAAGAAAATGAGGTAAACCCTACCATTAGGAAATTCTCAAGAAAACAAGAACTTCAACCATATCATCAGGAAGAGTCTTCAGAGCAACCCTACAATCAGGAAGCACCGGGTTTTCAAACACTACGATCGGGATGTATCAGGTCAACCTTGCAATCAGGAAGTACCAATTTTTCAACCTTGTCATCGGGAAATCCAATTAAATTCAGTTATTAGAAAGGTTAACCCTGCAATCATGAATCATCAGGAAAGTTCAAGGAAAGCTCGATCAAGCGTTATCATAAAAAAGAAAGAAAATGAAAAACCCTACCATTAGGAATCCTAGTTTTAAACCCTATAATCAAGAAGAAAAGTGAGAAGAACCATACTATTAGGAAATTCTCAAAGAAAGAAGAAAGTTCAAACTCTGTCATCAGGAAGAGCAAGAAAATCCTACCATCAAGAATTTGAGTTTTGGGAACCCTGCCATCGGAATCTCAGTTTTTGATTCCATAATCAAAATGTTTCAAATTCAATCAAAATAATTAAAGATACCTTCGAAGAGTTCTAGTTGAAGGGGATCGCTGAAATTTAGGATTTCAGGTCAATTGAGTTGGAAAAAAAAGACAATTATACTGGAAAATAGTTGAGAATACTATTCTCCTAGTAGTTGTAAGCTTTTGATTTTGGTTAAAAGAAATCACCAAATTAGGATTTCAGGTTGACCGAGCTAGGACAGAGATTTCAGTTTTAGTTAAAGGGAATCGCTGGATTGGGATTTCATGTAGATCAAGCTACGGACAAAGATTTTGGTTCTGGTTAAAGGGAATTGTCAGATTGGGATTCAGGTTAACTAAGTTATAGACAAAGATTTTGGTTATTATTGAAGGGGATCATCAGATTGGGATCTCAGGTTAGCCAACCTGTTTTTGAGATTTTGGTTCTAGTTAAAAGGAATCACTAGATTGAGATTTCAGGTTAACTGAGCTATGATCAGAGATTTTGGTTCTAGTTAAAGGGAATCTTTAGATTGAGATTTCAGGTTAACCCAAATGAAAACAGAGATTTTGGTTCTAGTTAAAAGGAATCGCTAGATTGAGATTTCAAGTTGATCGAGCTGCGACATAGATTTTAGTTCTGGTTAAAGGGAATCACCAGATTGAGATTTCAGGTTGACCGAGCTGCAGACAGAGATTTTCATTCTGGTTAAAGGAAATCATCATATTGGAATTTTAGGTTGATTGAGCTACAGACAAAGATTTTAGTTCTGGTTAAAGGGAATTACAAGATTAGGATTTCAGGTTAATCGAGTTGTAGACAAAGATTTTGGTTCTGGTTAAATGGAATCGTCAGATTGAGATTTTAGGTTGATCAAGCTGTAAACAACGATTTTGGTTCTGGTTAATTATGATCATCAAATAGGATCTTAGATTGACTGAACTGAAGATATAGATTTAAGTTCTGGTTAAATGGGGTCTCTGGTTAATTATGATCATCAAATGGGATCTTAGATTGACTGAACTGAGGATATAGATTTAAGTTCTGGTTAAATGGGGTCTCTAAATTGAGATTTCAGATTAACTGAACTAAAAACATAGATTTCAGTTCTGGTTAAAGGAATTCGCTAAATTAGAATTTCTAGTTGACCGAGCTGCAAACAAAGATTTTAAGTTATGATTAAAGAGGGTTTTTAGATTGATATTTTAGGTTAACCTAATGAAAAACAGAGATTTTGGTTCTAGTTAAAGGGAATCACCAAAATAGGATTTTAGGTTGACTGAGCTGCAAATAGAGATTTTGGTTCTAGTTAAAGGGAATCACCGAATTGAGATTTCAGGTTAGCCCAACTGAAAACAAAGATTTAGGTTTTGGTTAAAAAGGGTTACTAGATTGAGATTTCAGATTAACCCAACTGAAGACAAACATTTAGGTTTCTGGTTAAAGGGGATTGTCAGATTAGGTTCTTAGCTTGACTAAACTTTTGACAAAGATTTTGGTTCTGATTAAAGGGATTCGCTAGATTGGGATCTCAGGATAACCAAATTGTATATAATTTTGATTGAATTTTAGTTGAAGGGGATTGCTACAAAGATAGTGTTTCAGATCAACCGAACTAAAAGTTTTGAGAACTTTAGTTTTGGAAGAACAATTTGTTTGTCTTTACAAACTTACTGCACCAAACACTTAGTAAGTCTTTTCTCCATGAGTATTGTTGAAAGGAGGTATTTATTGCTATCTATTTTTTTACCTCATTTTGGAAAACATTTCGAAAAAAAATAAGAAAAAAAAACAACAAAAACCTAAAAAATTATGTTATTGATGTATGTGCTTCATTTTCAGTGTCGTCTCAAAAGGATTCAAATTTTAAATGTCTTTTTAACGTGTTCGAATTTTAATGTGTCATTTTTAAAATCATTAATTTTCCTCATTAACTCGACATTGATTTTGCTCTTTTTAAAAAAATCTAAATACAAATGTTGGACCAAGCAAATGGGGAAGAAGACAAATTTTTCTACCTATAAATAGGTGGCATCACACACACACACACACACAAGAGGGGGAGCCATTAAAAGAAAACCCTAAAAAAAGACAACATAAAAAAAAACCCTAACCCCCTAATAAAACCTAAACCTAGTCGCCGCCGCTCTTTTTTCTTTTCTTCCTCCCAAACTAGTCTCCCTCGTAGGCTAATCCTTCACCCAACACCTTCATTCCCATCTTCACCAACTTGTAACACCCTCTTGTTGCAATCTCACCATTAGCAGTTGAGCCAAACTAGCCTTTTACCTCCCGAAATAAACTCGTTCCCTCATCTTTCCTTTTAAAAAACCATTGTTAACCCCTCTCTTCTCTCACATCCCCTCCGTCTTTTTTAATGAAAAAACCAGAGCCATTAACCCCCCCTCAACCACCTTCAGTGACCTCTTCACTTTCGTTGCCAAGCACGACCTCCACCACTAACGACTCCCTTATCTTCATGACAGCCCATCCAACAAAGCCTCACTCTTTCTTCTTCTTTTTTTCTCTTCCTAGCAGAGGTGCATTTTGCAACGTATCTTCATCGATTAACCATAAAGCCTCTCAATAACCTTTCAACCCAAACACAACAGACTTTTGTATTTCTCTCACGACTACCAACAACCACCAACGTGACCCAAATCAACGCCAACTTCACCGGTGATAGCCCCAACTCCAGTTCTGCCCACAACGATAGCACATCAACTTCCCAATGACAACTTCTACCACACCTCTCCCCCACTGATTCTGTTTGAAGTAACAATAAAAGGGAGGAAAAATTGAGAAAAAAACAGAACCATAAAGATAAATCTAAAAAATAATAAAATCAATTATTTGTGTATTTTTTCTTGTTTTGCAGGTGATGATGGCTCTCACAGCTGGCATAGGAAGAAAGAGGAGTGAAAGTCGATCCAGATCCCTAAATTGTTTTGTCTCACTTGCTGCGACGCGTGAACCCATGAGCTAGCAGTGGCGACAGCGCGTGAGATCCACGCATCGGCATTGTTCATGTACCTCCAAAAGACTCCAGACTTGATTCATTTAAACATACTTAACATCTCGAAAGGTCGATCTATGAACTTAAATTATTTTTGGAATCAAATGCTTATTTTTTTGTATAACATTTAGACTGTTTCGACTGTTAATTTGGTTTAATTTGTGTTTGGATTTAAAAATAATTTGATTATTTGCATTGAATTATGGATTTATTTTTTTAGGTTTGTGATTGTTTTGTGGACATTAAATATTTATGCAGGAGTTATGTTTGGATTGGTATTGGTGTTGGTTTATTTGGATTAACATGAAATTTGAACGAAGCATGTGACATTAATAAAATCTGTGTGAATGTTTGGTGTTTGCTTGCTTTTTAGTCAAATTTTGAATAATAAATAATTTGTTTTTAAATTGATATTTTATTCGATTTAAAACATATTATTGTGTTTCACCAAATACGACATTAATAAGAACTTTTCTTAAACCTTAGACAGACCAATGATTACAAAACACAACAATACCTTAGTTTATATCAGATAAATGAACAATGCAGCTTATCTCAGGTAAGGCGTATTATGGATGCTAATACCTTCGCTTTACACAATCAGTCCCCTTGCCCAAACTCTAAGACCAGTTAGAGTTCCTAGTGACCAAAATACTATGTGGTGACTCACATTCCCTCTTTTTACTGATAAAGGACTTGTCCTTTCTCCCACACCATTCTCGATCTAGGAGGATGATCACCGCGACGTCACACACATTCGACAATATACATCATAGGAGGTTATGAGTTTCAACTTTTGAACTTACTAAACCCTACAATAAACAAATTTAGTTGACCCATAATTTAGTTCACACAACTAAATTGAAGCTTTACTCTTGATTAAGTATGATTAAACCTTTCCCGACCTAGTAGATTAACTCAATGACCTGCTGACTAAGAACTCAATCCAAGTTGGGTTTATATCGAACTAGGTGGGAGTTGACCCAATCAAACATGGTTGACCCAACAAGTCAACATGAAACCCATCACTTGGTCAAAACTAGGGTAAGATCTTGTTTGACTTTTAAAAAAAAATTAAAACAAAGACATTTTATTTTATTTTAAAAAAAAAACTTGAAACAATACCATTTTAAATTGATCTAGATCAACCAATGTTGATTCACTCTATGCATGACTTGAGCCTTAAACATGGTCATGAATTAGACAAGTTTTATAACTATGCTTCTAATCCTACATACATACTAGACGTTAGCCATGCCACGTCGAGAAGCTGAATTATTATTTTTTGTAAAAAATGATGTTCAGGTGTCGCAAATGCATTTTTTTAAAAAAATTAGGACTCAGGTTATAGACCCGACTAGGTCAAATAAGGTGGTTTTATCTAATTAGATGATAAAAAAAATAGGCAACGATAGTAAACGAACCAATTTTTTTTTATAAAAAAGATCATGATAACTTGGGGAAAAAAAATCTTTTTCCAAAAGAGAAAAAATGATGCATCTCAATTATTAGTTAATTAAATATAGAATGATGAAATTGAATAAAAAATGATAAAAAAAAATACTTGGCATGAGTGAACCCAAGTTAACATAACACTTGTTTGTATTGCACGCTTTAACAACTTTTCTATTTAAATAAAATTTGTATTTATTAAAAAACAAACTTGCTCTCATTCAACTTGATAATAATAAAAAAAATAATGAAAAGACACAAAAACTTCTAATGCAAGTTTTAAAAATTTTGCTTTTAAAAACAATTCCGTTATTTTACTATGTTTTAAAAAGTAAAATGAATGAAGAATTCATAAATATCAATTTTAAATTTTTTTTTAAAAAGTAATTAAATAATTTTAGCATGTTAAAAAAAATTTAAAAGATAATTCTATTCTTTGCACAATATGAGCAATGGGCCTCCAAAAAAACCAAAATGTCATACCAAGGACATTGATTTATTTTTTTTGGGTAAAAATATAATTGTACTATTATAGTATTACGGTGAAGAGTGAAATATACGTGGTTGTACGATGAAAATGCATTTTAGTTTATATATTAAACAAATAGCACGAACGATGTAAGGGATTATTATTAGATCCCGAAGCGATTCTTTTGGTGCGTGCGAGAGAGCGAACTTTAGAGAGGAGGAGAGTTACGTAGGGAGGGGAGAGGAGAAGAGAAGAGGAGAGAGAGGGAGGAGATCTGAATTATTAGGGTTTTGAAATTCAAGTCCCAGGTCAGTGAGCGTGTAAATTCTTATGATCTTTTGTTTTTTTTTAGCAGAGGAAATGGTGTGTATGATGATGTTTAATTGTGAGAAAGAGGTTGTTGTGTGCTTGTTATTTGCAGGAGCGACCACCTACGAGAGGAGTGATAGAGAGCTAAGATTTCCTTCTTCTGTTTCTTTTGAGTCTTCTAAGAGAACTGAGAGAGAGCTAAGATTATCACTTTCGATTTTAGGGTTTCTCTTTTTTGCTTTCTTGTCATCACCAAACAGCAACAAAAGGGGTCTTCTTTGTAGTTGTTTTGAATGGACCGAAAGCTTGTGGTTAGTTAATTGTTTTTGGTTTTGCAAATTTATGAAGTTTGAATTTTCTTTTTGTGGGTTCTTATGCTTTTGTGTGTGATTCAACTTGTAGGTTTTGGGTATTCCATGGGAGATTGATACCGAGGGTTTGAGAGAATATATGACCAAATTTGGTGGATTAGAGGATTGTATTGTTATGAAGGTTAGCCCATTATTTTTTTTAAAAAAAAGGTACAGGCTTTATGCTTATGATCCTGCTTCTTCTTTTTTTCTTTTGAATTCATGGAAAATCTAATATTGTGGGCTGTGTGATTATAATTTTATTATGTCACAAGAAATTTAGATTGTTGTGATGGTTTGGTAATTTCTATTTCTTACTGGCTTTCCCATTCGTACATCAGATTTTGTGTAGTGCCAGTATTAAAAGGTTTGTACTTCATTAAGTTGGATTTTTGGTGTGAGAACATTTTATGCTGTTTGGTGTACTGAATTTAGTTAAACTTTATGTTTCCTTGGTTTGGCCAAAGCATCTCATAAAGATTTTAAATTTGCGGATGCCTGAACGCTAACGGTGGAAATTTGCCGGTTGATTTTCACTTTAAGCGTCTTGTGCCTTGTGTAACCTTGCTGTGTGCATACACTAGCAATTCATGGCAGATCTTATATTGTGGGCTTTCTGGCAGTATTCGCAGCACTGCA
>Ga0307507_10007625_pt1 | contig 15551 bp, 15 predicted proteins | sample 7_EM_MG_FD_207223 | JGI IMG/M metagenome (GOLD analysis project Ga0307507, IMG submission 207223) | Populus trichocarpa ectomycorrhiza microbial communities from riparian zone in the Pacific Northwest, United States - 7_EM | ecosystem: Host-associated > Plants > Roots > Unclassified | place... | reverse complement strand
CAGTTATGTTAGTCATGTTGGCCCATTAGTAATGGACCACCCGGCCCTGACAATGCACCATATGGTATGGGACCAGCCGGGCCGGCCGCTTTGATTACCGGACCCCATTAACAAAGGGGCGGCCGGACCCTGAACAATCAACCACTAACTATGGACCGGCTGTTCGCAACAATGCCCCGTTTGATTGGAGCAGCCGGTTCCTTAAATGTCAAATCCCCCCGCGGGGGCTTGCCTCCGTCGGTGCAACGCTCCGTCGGGGCTAGCCTCCGCCGGGGCTAAGTTGTATGCCAGCGTGCAGTCATCATTGAATACTGTTAATGTAATTACTTGTACAAATCCTGTGTCATATGTAAAAATTCTTCCCTTGCTGAATACATCTCATCCCTTAGCTCATTCAACACCTCTAGTATACACTCTGTGTCCAGTAAGCTCTCTACTGCACTGTGCCTCAAAAACTCCAACGTTTGAACTGGATCACGACTGCGCGAGGAGAGATTATTGACACAGCTAATCCACTTGATCAGTTCGACGCTTCTAAGAGAATCCTTTCTGGGGTTAGTCACTGAAGATATGATAAAAACCATCACCAACCTTACTCCTTGGAAAAGCTAATTTCTCATCTGCCCATTCATCTGTCGTCAATTCTTGCTTCAAACTAGGGTGTGTTCCGTTCCCAGGACCAAATGAAGGCCTAGCGTCTGATGGGGGCAAACCTGCATAGCTTTGAGCCGATTTTGCCTTGCGAAGGGGACGATCCAGGTTAATAGCAGGGGCCGGAGTCATATGTGCAAGACCACCAGAAGTTGCCTTGTGGCGTGGACGATCCAAATTAAATTGACTTGGCATCGAAACTTCTACAGAGGTAGTCGTTGACGCCGACGGAGTGGGATGAAGACGTTCAGAGTTGATAGCCGGCGGCGTCGTTGCCGCCGCAGAGTCTTGAACGAGAGAGAAACATGGGGGAGGAAGAGAATCACTTAATCTGATTGCAAAATAAGTCCATTCAATTAGCACCCAACAATCGATTTGCTTACCGAGGCCTACGGGGACGATCCAAGTTCAAAATTTGCAGGTCGGTCGAAGCCGCAGGTTGGCGAAGGGGAAAATCAAAGTTAATGGAAGAACGTTGGCGTCCTGGACGGTCAAGGTTGAGATTGGAGGTGGTGGGGCGTTCAAGATTTAAGGAGGGAAGAGGAGCTTCCAAGCCAATATCTTTTGCCTTGGTCAACGCCGCCGGCGGCTCCTTTCCTGCCTCAGAGTCTTGGGCAGTTGGACACGAGGGGGGATGAAGAGAATCATTGAATCTGAATGACAAATAAATGTGTGCAATCAACGCCAGTCATCTAATTGCTTACGGAGGCCTAGTAGGACGATCCAAGTTCAAATTCTGCCTGCCCTTCAATGCCGCTGGTTGTCGAAGTGGAAAATCAAAGTTTATGGAAGGAAGTTGGCGTCCTGGACGGTCGAGATTAAGCATAGATGTGGTTGGTTGTTCAAGGGTCAAGGAGGGCGAAAGAGAACCTTCCAAGCTGATGTCTTTCGCCTCGGTCGACAACGCCGGCGGCCTAACTGGACGATCGAGATTTGTGGTGGTATGATTACGGGTGGGACGTTGCAGTTGTAAATCGGGCTGTTCAGTCACTTCCAATTTAACTCGAACAGGTCGGTCGAGGTTGATGTCGGGATGATCCTTAGCAACCGCCGGCGGTTTAATAGGGCGATCAAGGTTGATAAGAGGATCGAGAAGCGGAGGACTGTTTGCGGTGGTGCCACGTACAGGACGGTCCAAATTAATGTCGATTTTATGACGCGGACGGGTCAGATTCAAAGGACTTGGTTCTGAGCGGTGGACAATCAGTTCTATATTGATGATAAGATAACTTCAAAACATACCTTCATTCGTGCCGGATGCCTTCTTCAGCTCTTGTCTTGAAGTCATTCTGTTTTTTGAATCGCGGAACGAGTAGATCACCAATCAAATGGAGGAGATATGGACTAGATGAGCAACGCAAGTATTGATTACTGGATGAAGATCAGTGGTGTGGCGTTGTTTGACATCGACGCCAAAGGTCACGTGATCACGTGACAATGGTTGAAAAGTTACTAGTCAAAGTACGTTTCCTCCGCCGCACAGCACCATCGACTACCTCTGCCCATTTCCACGACAAAACTCATCGCCATGTCTACCGCTACCTACGTTCTGCGCACTACCGAGCTCGATAACGCGATCGACAATTTTCACCGCGTGTACGTCGACATGTTGGTGGGGAACACGGCGCCAGGGAAGTTTGTGAGCAAGCCAGATATGTACAAGGCGATGCAGGCCGCGGTGAGTCTCCTTTAACCATTTATGCAGAACAGTACCAGTCTCATCTATATTTGGTAGAGTGAAGTTGTCCAAGTGCTAATGACATGCGACGCGGACACCCCGAACTTCGACCCCCTCCTCGACGAGTTGAGACTCATGAAGCCAACGTACGAAAACCCGAATGGCAATGTTCCTGCCAAACGTTTCCTCCAACTCGCCCACCAGCACATCGCGCCATCTATCCTACGAAAGCTCGATTCCACTCCCACAGACGTGGAGCTCATCACCGGCGGAACTTCGAAACGCGCTGTGGGGAAAGACTCTTCGACTCGAACCACCACTACGAAAGCTGAAAGCGCAAAACCTTCGGCTACCACGACGCCACCCGCCACCACCAGACGTTCTGCTACGAAACAAGACGCAGTTTCAAAACCAACGTCAACTACGAACGCCCCTGGTGGCACTAAGACTAAGCCCAATCCCGTCGTAAAACGAGCTGACGGCCCCACCGTTCCGACGAAGGTTCAACCTCCGCCTGTTGTGAAGAAGGTGACCTACGTTGACATAGATTCTGAGGAAAGTAGTGGAGAAGAAGATGAGGGGGAACAGGATGAGGAAAGTGGGGAGGAGTCTGACGAAGTGGAGGAGGTCGAGGCCCCAGCACCAAAGCCCTCACGTCGAAAGGGGGTGAAGAGCCCGGCGGTCATCACAGACGAAATGGACGAGGCCGCCGGCGGCGTGGACAAGATCAAATGGTCGGCGGCAGAGAAAAAACAGGCCCAGAAAGACGCGGAGTGGTCTGGTCCAGATCGACGAGACCCTTGCTTTATGGACGGAAGGGACCTTCGCTACGGGCCATTGTATTGGGGCCCGTACAACACCCCACTGGCGAAACCTGGTCCGATTGCGAAGGAGGATCTCCCAGACCGTGATCTGAATCCCGTCGACAGGGAAGGCCACGCCAAATATATGTTGGCCGATCTCTATGACATACCCTGCCGCCATTGCACATATAGAACAGTCGCGAAATCTTGCGTGGCCGCCGGAAGCAAACCTCATCCTCTGGGAGCGACCGAGAAAGAGGAAAGGGAGAGCGTAATCGCATGTGCATATTGCAGGCACCAGAAGAGGAGATGCGAGGATCACAGCCGTGGTCGTTCACGGCAAATTGTCCTCAACCCATTCCACGATCCCCTCACCGTGGCAAAAGGAGGCAGTGGGAAGGTGAAGGTGAAGAAGGAGGGGAAGGTCACCCCGGCAAAGGAGGCAAAGGTCAGCCCAGCGGAAGCGAAAGCTACCCCGGCGGTGAAAACTCGTGGTTCACGTCGCCCGCCGGCGGTGAACGAGGTCCCCGACGGTGATGGTGAGTGCTAACTTAACCTCTCAATGCCTTAACTAAGTTCGTAATAATTAGTGAAACTCGAGTCCAAAATCGCTTCTCTCGAAAAAACCTGCCAGGATCTCGCCAAGAAGGTCGTCACCATGGATGGTTCGTTGCGGAAACTCATCAAGTCGAGCACGGAGAAGATAACATTGGATATCCAAAAATTAGAGCAGGCCCACAAGACGACTAAGGCCTACGTCGAGCAAAAGACGTGCACTGCGATGGAGGCAATTGGGCAGTTGGGTAACGCTGTTCATGGCACGTTGGAGAACATGATGGAGGTGCTGGATGAGGTTCCACAGGAATTGCGGGATGCATTGCAGGACGTCGCGGGGGGGACCGGCGGAGAGGAATTGGAGTCCGCGTTGGAGGGCATTAAAAGAATGCAATCACGATGGGCGGATCTTGCGAACCTCGTCGAGGGGTTGATTCCAAAATCGACAAAACTGGCGGCTGTTTCCGAAGCACACCGAACCCCATCCCCTGCCCAAGATCCAACATTGAATATCCCTGCAGAATCTCCCGACGCTGCACCTGTGGTCGATACGCCGAAGATTGTTCAACCCTCGATTGCCCCGGCGGTCGCTACTGCGGACATGGTTGCACCGCTGCAAACTCCCATCGCAGGTGAAGAACAGGCCGACATCGACATGGGGGATGGGGAAGGTGTCGAGGATGACGAGATGCAAGCAACTGGAGCCGTCGATGACCAGCCAACACCCAGTGAACAGGACTTGGGGGAGGAATCCATCAACGCGGCCTCGGAAGGTGCCGCCGGCGGTGAAACGCCAACTGACATGACCGTTCCCAACCCCGCATCCCCACAAAATGATTCACCGACCAAGCGAAAACGGGATGACGATGGTGAGGAAGCCCCAGCCGAGAAGAAGAAGAAGAAGGCGGCCGCACCAAAAAAGAAGGGTGTTCGTCGTAAAGCTCGAGCCAAAAACGCCGATGCCGATCCCACTCCCGCACAAGACAATGAGATGGATGCAGAGGGTGAAGAGGATGAGGCTTAGTTTTTTCTCACATCTTCTTCACGAACTTCATATTGGTTGTCCTCTTGCTACTAATTTTGTCATTATCACATAGTTCTAGTCAATGATATCTTGTCCTAAGTTCAGTTAAATATGTCATTGAAAGAAAGTTCAATTGGCATTGAAGACTGTCTATTGATTATTTCCTTTACTCTTATTGGCCTCCCTCTCCTTTTCCAAACGAAGTTGTGCCGGCGGAGCAAAGTTGTACTTTGGTTTGTGTATACGAGCAGACTTTCTAACAATAAAGAGATTGTCCTCTCTCTCTCGCTGTTCTTCCAGTGTTTCATTGTCAGTTCTGGGAATGTCAATCTTCGTTTCCTTTTTTTTCGGTTTGGGCTTTGGCTTGATCCTGCCTCTCTCATTGTCGCGACTACCGCCGGCGGCGATTGGCTGCGGTGCGGACTCCTCCCTATCGGAGTCGGGGTCATCGCCGCTCCACCTGGTTGCCGAGGGGGCTTTCTTCCCTTTTCTTTTTCCTTTGCCACGCACTTTCTTTCTACTCTTTTTCTCAAGTCTGGGTGGTAGGGGTTCTTCGTTTTCATGTGCAGGTTCTAGAGACATATTAGCAAGTGACTTCTGCAATGCAAGGTTTGTCTTCTGTTGATTTTTACGTCCTCCGCTCTCGGTGGATACATCAGACGTGTCTTCATCTGTACATGGCGTCTTGGATCTTTTTCTCTCTTTGCCTTTGCGTAATGGTGGGTCGGATTCAACAGGTTCAGGTGAGTCAACCTGTCTCTCAACAGGCAAAGCTCCTGACTCCCCAAGCGTAAGTCTAACTGTTGGAACAGTCTGGTCACGATTGTCCGACGGCATGTCAGGAACAACGCCCAGCCGCCCTGGCCGTATTACCGGCGGAGTAACTTCACGAGTGACCGACGGGGTCTCACATTCGATTGGACGCCGCTGAGGGACCGACGGGGTCTCAATTTCGATTGGATGTCCCTGTTCTATGGTATGGGTAGTATGACCTGTGAGTCGGTCTTGAAAGGGACAAGTTGGGGATGAGTTTTGTTGAGTAATGGAAATGCCAGGAGATATGACCATGGCTCTTTGTGGAGGAAAAATGTGAGACACCGTCGGGATGCCTTCTTCTTCCACCGGCGGGGTGGAACCAGGAGATTTTGCTCGTTGAAGGCCTTCTGAATTGATGTAGAACTTGAATCTAAATACATGGGAAGGGCCACCTTGGGCTTGACGTTCTCTCCATAGCGACACAATATCACGGCAATCACCTAAGACAATTTTGCTTGGGTCCTTGACAATGACGCCAGATGGCCACATATCGGAATCCCACAACCTGGATTGGTGTTTCGTTATTGAAGTCCAGGGAGTGCTGGTGGATGGTTTGCCACAAGCCAACTGATAATGAATAGCCATGAATTCTCGAATCATTAGTTGCAATACCTCCGTATTCTCATATGTGTCCGCCGGTGCAGAAGGTAACAACGGTAAGGAACCCTCCATTTGAAATTTCATTTTCTTCTTTTTCCGACCAGAGGTAGATTTCTCCCTGTTTCCTGGCACACCTGTATTGAGTGCTAGATACTTAATTAGATTTTGAAATAGTCATGGTCATTCTTCTACCTTCAATATGTTCACAATAAGTTGCCCAAGCTTCACTTATATCCTTGACTTCATTCGGAAACATACTTTCAAAGGTGGGAGTGCCGGCGGTGCCAAACTCGGCATTATGGTCTATACACATCCAATTGCAATTGCCTTTCGAGTCGTAGTGTGTTATTAAGCTCCAGCTAACAAGGCCCAATTGATAGTGTTTCACTTTATCCATTTCACGCAGCATTTTATACCCAGCGCGAGCAAAAAGTCTAATGTGATCAGCCGGCGGTCAGGATGGGCCGACGGAGGTACTTACTTCGTCTGGATGTCCGCCGGCGGTGCGTCATTCGTCCACTGACTGGCAACAGTTTGATATTCCGCTTTCTCGGATTCGGAAAGGTTATCGAGAAGGAATTTCAAACCTTGCTGATATTTTGCAAGAAAGTCACGGGAACCCGGCGGTGCTCCACCCGACAATTCTTTTACTTTGGAGTATAGTTCATCTTGTTTGAAGTGGGCAATCACGTATTTCAGAGAGATTTTTTTCACATAACCAAACCGTTGGACCTTTGGCCGGCGGCCATGATTGTAATACCATTCTTTAACTTTCTGTTTCGTCGGTTAGACAGTCATTGAGGAAAACCAACAAAAAGCACTTACCTTTTTCCTCGCCCTCCATTCATCTGGATTATACTCTGGCCCCACCGCCTTAATTAGTCGGTAAATCTTGAACATTAACAAATGTTTTCGTTCTTCTTTATTTTTGGTTCGGAAGTCATCCAAATGTTCCCTCAAGATCTTATTTTCATGCACTGAAAAGTTTTCCCGACCCCTCTCTACTTCTGTGCGGCGACCACCATCGGGAAGGACAGTTCGGGATGGCATTGAGGAGTGCAGTATTGTGGGGAGGGCAGGAAAGCAACCTGAAAATGTGTGACCACAGCGAAAATAAACCGGTTATCTGCAATGTCCCCGGGCAGGACACGATCAAAAATGTTCTTTGTGCCTGGGACCTTTCCAATTTGGGGTGATGCGCTTGGTGCACGGACCCTCCGCCGGGGGAGGTGAGACCCTGCATCCCGACGAACAACGACGCACTCACCCAACTTTCATCGGCATAGCTCCCTGAGCAACCAGTTGACAGACTAGATTGAACTGTTAATTGCTATGTAAAAATATCCTGTAACTTCATTCTTTTCTTAGGGGAACACAGAAAGAGGTGTTTTATGTCGAGTGTTCATGGGACCTTGACTGCATTCTGGCATCACAGGGAAAATGACCAAGACCTTTTTTTATTTTCAAACGACTTGTCGTCGGGCCTAGCTTGATCGAAAGCTATTTTCTTCACCTTTCCATTGGCAGTTTCTATGTGAGTTTAAAGTGATAACTCCTTTTTCTAGAGCAAAAACAACTGGCGGAACGGCAACTTTCACAATAATATCAACAAGACGTTTTTTCCCTCTGAACAAGTCATCGTCGGGCCTAATCCGTTCGAAGCACCTTTGCTTCAGCCTTTCAAATATGATTTTTGTATAGGTCAAATGTCATTGTTACACCTTGCAGAGTTGAAACAATCTGGTAGAGCGGGCACAACAGTAACAACACTATGGCGAAAAAGACTTTCTACGTAACTGTGAGAAGCTTAGGGAAAGGGCCACATGAGGTTAGGCATAACATATATTGTCCTAAGAGCTAGCAAATCAACTTGACGCAGTGGTTAAAGATGATCGTGCCATCTTTGCGGCTGCCGCTGGGTTCAAGTCCTGGGTCAGGTATAATCTGATTTCAAGTTGTTTTTGAACGTAAATGTTTCCAGAGTTGCAATGTTATTGTCATGGGCATAGGGCCCGGAACTGCGCGAGGCCATCCACGAGGCTGCACATCCATATGCCGCCGGTGTCAGATGTTCATCCATGAGGCTGCACAGCCACAGAGGAACCTGCCGGTGTTAAGGGTCATCCATGATACCGCACAGCCACATCCCGCCGGTGGTCATATGTTGCGATATTAATCTATCTCTTCCATCGATTTCAATATGCATCGATTAAAAATCAAGCCCAACGACCGCAAAGGACCAGTTAGAATGGATATAACTCTTCAAAACACATCGCGTGGGCAGGTCCAGAGGTTTAAATACTTTCCAAGCACAGAAAAGGCATCCGCTGGGGAACCAAGGGAGGAAAACATCAAATCCATCATTGATACAGAACAGGCCTACGCAGGATTTGTAGATCAATTTGATGAATCTGTTCCGTTACATAAGAGGACCACAGGAAAGGTTAGAAATAACCATTTTTTTTTTGGTTGGGACTTAAAAAAGAAATAGACACAGAATGATTATCTTCGGGAATGGAAAGCTCTTCGAGATGGCCACCTCCGTGTTATGCTGGAAGAGGAAGCCCCTCTCGCTAACATGAACTGTGTGGAGTGTGGCCGACAAAAGGGTGTCATTCGTTGTCTTGACTGCTCCGCTTCCCCCTTGTTCTGCAGGTCTTGCTGCCGAGCTGCACATAAAAGGCTTCACACACATCGTGTTCAGTGTTGGAATGGTAAATATTTCAGAACAAGTGCTCTCTGGGAAAGTGGTTTGGTGTGCAACTTGGGACATGGAGGGCTCCCGTGTCCTGGATTATTAATTGCAGAAGAGGAAGAGAATAAAAGGCAAGATGCTGATTGGGAGGAACTTTTGAACAATCAACCAATGGCCCCTACGAACAAGCCAACCGCCGGCGGCGTTAATCAACCAACGCCGCCGTCGGGGTCTGCTGCTCCGAGCCAAGGGACCGCAGATGAGCCCATGCCGCCGGCTACATCTGGTGCGGCCCCAAGCGTAGAGCATTTCATCACCCCGCCGGATCTTGATATGCGCATGAATGCAGCTGTTCAAGATGTTTTTGATGATGAGCAAGGGGAACTGGAGGATGATGAAAGCTACGACTCTGATGCAATTGATGCTCTGGGGGACACAGAAGTGCTTGACGATGATATTGGGAACGACAATAGTGACGAGAGAAATGACAGCTTTACTCAGAAACATTTTGACCGAATGCAAGGTATCGCAACCCCCCCTCGCCCACACCATGAAGATGCACTTGGGAATCCCTTTGTTACATTTGTTGAAACAAACGGTGTGCATCATCTTCCAATTCACTACTGCATTTGCCCCTCCGCAAGACCCCATGATGAACAGTTATTTGCGGCGAAGCTCTTTCCCAGTACCTTCTCAACCATCAAGACCGTCTTCACATTTAATGTATTGGATGATTTTCGAATGACCAACCTATCCTGCAAAAGCTCTTGTTACCAATACTATTTGAAGCTCCGCCGGCTCACATCACCGACCTTTCCCAACTCCGTTCCAAATCGATATCATGAGCTTCTCAGAGTCAGCCGACAATGGAGGAATTTGGAGTTGAGAAAATCTTTTGGATTTGGCCACCATGAGAAACCCCCTCAAACAGGAGACATGGCTCATGGATGTGCCTCTTGTCCCCAACCTGGAATCAACTTGCCGGAAAATTGGAAGGATGATCCACATCAGTGGGTGTCTCAGTTTGTAAAGCAATTGAAGAAACTAATTCTTATCATTACTCAAGGGAGGTATTCACAAGATTCATATGTGTGGATGGAAATTTCTCTGCAGATCACTTGAAGCAAAAAAATCCACTGGATGATGTTCCATTGACGAATGGCGAGGGCATGATGACAAATCAAGCTCGATATAAATCTTATTTGGCACACCCTGTAGTAATTCCTCAAGTAAGTCTTTCCCATGGCCAGCTCTGCCCTTGGTCGGAAATGCGGTGTGAACGCATCCGCCGGCATGAGCTCCACTCCGGCGGTGCGCCGCACATTTTCTGGCAGGGACGCCCGCCGGCAGATGAAAACCATTTACTCACATAAGTTGACAGACAAAATCAACATGCAGCAATCACCAGGCTGTGAATAATGCAAGTCAAAATCATGCTGGATGTGATGCTACCGGTATTGCAGCTTTTGCCTGCGCCCGCTCAGGCGCTTTCATCCCGGGGAGTGTGGTTGACTTTCAAAAAGGGGAGAGGCAGGTAAACATTGACTATGCATTGTGTGAAGCCCTGAAAACCATGGCGGTGGGTGATGGGGACAAGGTCATGGTCATCTATGATGTGATGTGCCAATACCACGTCCATCTCTGGAAAAGAATCGATCAAAATCCATTTCTCTCCTTTCCAGAAAAGGTCCAGTTACTCATGGCTATCGGACTTTTTCATGTCCATGGTCATCAGGATTCGTGTCTCTTCCGCTTTGCAACTTCCTTTATTCCTGGTGCAGGAATGGTTGACGGAGAGATTTTGGAGTCATTGTGGGCACAGCTGAATGACATATCTCGAAGCACCCGAACCTCCACTCTGGCTCACAGGACGGAGGTTTTGGATGACCACATGAACTACAACAATTGGAATAAAATCATCAACATCGTCTCTTCAGTTATCATGAAATTCAACAAGTCAGTCGTTGGATTGGTGGATAGCAAGGATTATTTCGACCGTTTGAATGCCTCCGCCCTTGCCGATGACATTGATAAGTGGACTAGGGAAATTCGAAGGGCTGAGAGGGAACGGGAAAGAGGTAATCTGGAGGAAATGGATACAATGGCACCAGTCCGAGCGGGAAATGATGACGGCATGTATCTTGTTTAGTCTCGTTTCACGTCCAACCTGTTTGCCGGCGGAGGCCATCACACAATCCATCGGTCTGCACCCCGTCGGTGAACTGGACTGACAACATTTAACCCTAGGTTTGAAGACAACTGCTGATGTTCAACTCTTTTTAATGGAACAAGAGTCCTTGTCCACGGGCGAAACAGGTCAAACCTCTTGGATTGCTACAGGTCTCAAAATTGAGGAAACACAGTAAGTTAGCTCGATTATGATATTTAATAAAGCACCTTACAATCGCTTTTTTGACCAGAATGGATCTTCGGTTGCTAATTCGGAGGCTGGGAAGCTCGCTCACTACCAATCAAAAGCTTGATTTAGCCAAACGGAGGGAACGTCTGCGGGCCCGAGTGGATGCCTTTAATCGAACGGCAATGAATTTCTTGGGAAGGAACATACAGCCAACCATTTCACAAAATATCTCTCTTGTCTCAGAAGAGTTTGATATGGATGATGTGCTTCAAATTCATGATCCACTTCCCACGGAAAATCTCGAGCCAGGTGCTCCACAGGTCGTTTTTGCGGAGGGAGCCCCGCCGGTGGGATTGACCCCTGTTGAAGTGGCCCTTGCAAAGGCTGCTCGTGCTGCTGCTGCTGCTCGATCAGCCACTGAAGCTGTTGAGCATGTCAAGATTTTCCTTCCATCGACCTTGGGAGCTGCAGAACTCAAGGCTCGACAATTAGAGTCACTCCTGTGGAAAGAGTATGAACTTAGAAAAGGTCAAGCAAATGAAGCTTTACAAGGAGTTCGTGTATCAATCGCCAACCTGTCTTTTGAATATGGAAAGAAACTTAGAAAGATAAAGAAAAGCAAAGTGAAGAAGACGCGAGCGTGGGCGGGAGTCCAATCTGTGGGACGGGTCCTTCATCATTACCGTCTGATTTACGCACATGCGGTCATCGCTCTTCGTCATCTTGGTGACCCCGAGGAACTTGTGGGGATATTGTACAAATCGCTGGACGTGAAGGATATGAAAGCTAACACCTCGGTTGCGGACCCGAACGCCGCCGGGCAAAGGAATGTCCGACCTGCATGGTTTTGGGGTGCGGATCTGTCAGGTGACATGGATGACAATTCTAGAATGGCGGAATGTGAGTAGAAAAACCTTTGCTCTGACCATTTAACGACTTGATTTAGTCCATCGGGTGAACTGGCTTCGTGCTAGGGCAAGGTACCACCGTTGGAGGGAGGAATTCAATATCTCTTCTCATGAAATGGAATGGGTTACACGATTCTTTATGCATCAAATGAAGAAGTGGACAATTTGGAAGGACTTGGCCGCGACTGGGGGAAAGAATGGTCACGTTTGTTATGCTGAAGCCCAAATTGATATTTGGAAGAGACTTGGTGAAGATGCGGATAAAAGATTTGCAGAATCGAATAGTCAGTACAAACAGCTCATCCTGCTGTAAATTACCAACTACCTCCGTCGGCGGATATCTGTCAACCGCGATATACGCCGGCGGCGGTATGCTTTACACCTTTGATTACACATGTTATTTGATTGGGTTTTCGAGAAACTGATTAAGATCGATGATCGCGATCTCCTTTCTTTCAACCACCATGGCATTGGCAGATGGAAAAGGCCAGTGGCACATATATTACTTCGCTTCACGCTGCAAAGCGGCCTGGGTGAAATTTCAAGACCAAGATAACTGGCGAACTGACCCCATGGAGCATCAGTGGTGGACCACAGGGCTCCATCTGGAAGGAGTGAGCTACTTTGTCTTTCGTACATTGAAAAAATTTCATCTCACGTTGAAAAAAAGGAAAGACTTGCGAAGTCAATTGGTTATCATATTGCTTCTGGCTTTATAGTGAAGGTACCCTCTTGGGTGAACCTTTTCATCCATTCTACACATCCCCTGGAAACGGAGTTAGCTTCACCACCTCCAAACAACCTTCTTGGCGATACGGCGTATGTGGATGATCCTAGCCGTATTGTCGCCTCATACCATGCAGACTGGTGGAACAGCCCCGGCGGCGCTTTAATTATCCCTAAGGCATATTCACAGGAAGAGACGGCTGCATTTAATCACTGGTTGACATTGGCCAATCAGGTTCGTTCTAACAGTCATATTTTAATTTACCTCTCACTTCGAATAATTTAGCCCCTGACTCATCACCTGTCACCGACACTTGAAGATTTTAACTTACCAAGACTGAACGCCCCGACGGCGCGAGTCTTGGATTGCTTTCAGAGTGCTTTGTTGAGGATTGAGCAAGGACTGGCTACATGGAGGAACATACGTGACCGTAGTCGATCGGATTTAGGGTGTTTGGATCATTTGTTGGAAGAGGTCCAACAGGGAAGAATGGATCTTAGCCTACCATCCGATTTACCAATCCCCCATCGCCCTTGGAGGAATATTCCAGCGATGACAAATCGCTACATACACCAGCCTGAAGCCTCTCGACAGGATAATACATTCTTACAGGGAAGCGACATTGGAGGGTCAGCTATGGAAAGATTTATTGGCGATAGTTTACCCCCGGCGGAGATGGTTACCAATACATCACCGCCGACGGCATTGTCCTTGGAAATCTTATCGCCGCCGGCGGACGCCCATATCCTGTCTCCGCAGGACAGTCCCAGAGAAGAATACTATCCATCACCTGTATCATCTACGGGTTTGGATTGGAAATTTTCCCAAGATGGTTCCGATCACGAATCTTCTGTTGACTTTGTGATGAGTGAACACTCTGAAGAATCCTTTTCCAACAGCGAATCACAGTAAATGTTAGGACCGGCGGCCCACACACCGACGGCTCTTCCAAGTTTTGTAAATTAGTTAACATTTGTTCACTGTTTTATGTACAGCTCCATGGCATTGATAATGTAAAATAGGAACAATGTTGTTAACGAATGGTTAGTCGTCGTACATTTTACAATTCATCCATGTCCCCGCCGGGATCCCTAATCTTTCTTGAACTTTGTTTCGCATGTAATATGCAATGCAAGCCCTCTCTCCCCCTTCAAATTCTGCGGCATGTCGGATGACCTTACCTGCAATAGCTATTATGGTTCCAGGATCATATCCTACTGATAACCCCAAGCCTGGGAAGGTCATGATCCCGACGGAGTCATCTTCTCCCAACGCGACGACCAAGTCAAGCCATTCATTTCTACCCTTTGTATCACGATGTGCTGGGGTACTTTGGTTGGTTATGACCGACAGCGCACTGAATGGGGACGTCCAAACTTTAAGCGCCCGCAGGAGTTGGTCTTCATTGTCCACATATCTTGCGCCCTCGCCAGAAAGAACCGTCATTGCCTCAACCCCTTGTGCATACAATTCAGGGTGCACAACTCCGAGTATAGATCCAATTAGGGCGGACGACTCTTGCATCTCAACCGCCCAACGGCCGCCGACGGTCTCATCTTTCATTTGCGCCCCCACCTCCAATTTATACTTTATTGACTACAAAGTCATGATTAAATCAAATTCATAATTAGTGGGAAGAAATGCACCTCATGACCTTGCTGAAACCATGCAGGGGACATACTGACAGTCCCAGGCTTAAGTTGGCAGAGATTGGGATCGCGAAAGTGCTTCGAGCTTTGCCTCCAGTTTCTGGTATGATTATCCATTTTTAGGACTGGTTCTATGATTTTGAGTGATTTCCAAATGGCTTTCTGCAACGTTATCAGCCATGATAATTCTAAGCACCGCCGGCGGAGCTTACTTGTCGCCCGGCGGTAAGTATATTCGGAAGGGACCAAACAAGGGCATTGCGGTGTTGATCTGTCACAACTAATGGCCGAGTTGCATGACGTGGAGGATTGTATATGGGTGGGTATCTCTCTGTGATTTTCGCCTCAGCAGTTGGCTGCATGCCGTTCATTGCGGCCCCTATACCGTCACAATACCGACTTGCATCCCAAGATGTCTGAACTGCGTTGTGTCAGAACCATATAATATAATGCAAATCCTGATAATCTCACTGGGATTACGAAATGCTTTAACAAGAATCAATGCGATGCGGTCAACCTCGCTAAGCAAATCAAGCGTCCAAGCCGTCGGAAATGGCACATGTATCTCATCACCCCGCAGTAGTGCCCGAAACTTTTTTCGTAGATAATCTTCAAATTGGCATGTTGTGTTGAGCCCAATTTCTGAGGTGGTTGGCGTATTGTTCATGTTGGATGGGGAAGAATGCGTGATACCCCCTGCTAGCCTTTCCAACATTGGCCTCATGGCAACCTGCAGGTTGGACCCTTATTTTCATTGATCATCCTGTATCTTATTTAGTTTAATAGTTCACATTTATGGCAGTCAGTTGACGACTGCAGCCTTAACATTATGTATAATCATTATATTTTGTTTACAGGGCGCGCCGCAACGTACGCCGCCGGTCGAGACCATCCTCCGCTTCACGATGTCCCCGCCGGTGATAGGGACGGCCGTCGCGTGGTAGTGAGTGATTGTAAGAATCCCGGCCGGACCATTACTATAGGCTGATTATAGAAAGCGGCCGGTCCGGCTGGGCCCATGTGGTACGGGTGATTGTCACATCCGGCTACTCCATTAGGTAAGGGACAAGGTGACTAACATATGTG
>Ga0307507_10007624_pt1 | contig 15555 bp, 17 predicted proteins | sample 7_EM_MG_FD_207223 | JGI IMG/M metagenome (GOLD analysis project Ga0307507, IMG submission 207223) | Populus trichocarpa ectomycorrhiza microbial communities from riparian zone in the Pacific Northwest, United States - 7_EM | ecosystem: Host-associated > Plants > Roots > Unclassified | place... | reverse complement strand
CCTGAAGATCTGGTGTTGCGCAAGTTGCGCCCAGTGATAATTAGTTTAAGTGGTTGCGTCCTGATTCGCGGTTGACGTTATGTGCGCTAGGTGCGCCAGACGCAGTGGGCGCACCAGGTGCCAAGGAATATTTTTGCTGATGTAGCGCCCCAACAGCCGCAACCTCAGCTTCCATTTCTGCCTCAACCGCTGCCACCTCCTCTTTCGCATTTTCCCTTCCCCTGCCCCTCCTTCCCGTTCAATCGTTTCTATAAAACCAATACCTAATGCCTGAGCCTGGAAAACTCCTTTGCGAATTCGTGGACCAGCATAAAAGCCACAGGCAATGCCAGCCCGTTTTTCACTACTCCGGTAGATGCCAAGAACCTTTCTTGGCATTAACAATCGCTAATGATATGATTTCGAAAGACATTGATATAATAAAGTAATAGAAGATAAAAAGATTGATAAAAGAGATGCATTTCCCTCTTTAATCTGATGAAAAGATTTAACCTTCGTGAAGGAAAATAAAGAGTTGGGAATATTGAGAGACAAAATCCAAGGAATGTATTGGTCAAAACTCGAAAAACTGACATGTCACGGTAGTTGCTATTTCGTTGACTGTGGGTGTAAGAGAGACACTAGTCCGAAGACTTTATGCCGAACGCGTGTAGGACCCCGCGCTTGGCAAGGAACTGGTTAAACCTTTTTCGAACGCCCTCCCAGAAACATTTCTGTGGGTAAGTGCTCAGCTGTACTCTTTGCCTAATTGGCCATGGGTTGTGCCCAACCCGGAATATTAAACGCCGGATGTGATGATATTATAATAACGAAGTGCAGAATATTCTACACCTGCTACCCCGATACTCATTGAGCTAACCATTCATTACTCCCCTGTGTAACGGCCCTCCCAGGTGGTGGCGGGAATCCGTAGGGTAACGATACTATCTCTATACACAAGCGCAGTATATAACCATACTAAGTACGGGAGGCTTAGACGAAGTTGTTGTAAAAAACTTCTTACTATATCGCATCTACCAAGTCGTTCCTAATAGCTAAGTATGTTTGGATCTTACTGGATTCTCGAAGCAAACTGAAGAAGTAACTGTGCAACCAAGTCTATTGAAAACTCTCTCCTTCGAAGTCTGCTCTTTCTAAGTCCGAAGAATAGCAGGTTTTAAATACACTTTATCAGGCTAACCGGAGTCTTGTCAACAATAACCATGAAGACTCCCACAACGGTAGCCTGGAAAACGTTAGATAAAACATCTTAAATATTACACGATCCCTTGACACAATGAATAAAACATACTGAGTATGAAACGATACTCAAAACCGAACCTCAAAGATAATGAGTATCAAAACCCAATCTTAAACCCTACTGAGTATCAAACGATACTCGAAACCAACTAGTAACTCCTACAGGTTACACCCAAAAACCAAAATCAAAAACTCGTTTCAAACATCCAACTAAGAAACCTAAATCTCCTCGCCATCATAGTCAGTGTCCAAATGGGGTTGCCAGAAACGCAAGTCTACAGTCGGCTTCTCAGAATGCTGGGCATAAGAATCCTTAGTAGGAGTCACGCATACCGTAATATCATCGCAAACAACGGTAGGAAAATCCTCCCCTAGCAGGTTGTCAGTCCACCATGCCTGTACCAGGTCCAGCGCGTTCTCAAGTCCTTTCCCCGGTTCCCAACTATTCTCCCTATTGGGATAGCTTTTCCATTTCACCAAGAATTGTCCTCTGCCATGTCTTGTCCTATGGTCAAGAATGGTCTCCACCTCTCATTCCTTCTCATTATCAATTAGGATTGGTGCTGGTTTGGTGTTGGCCCTTTCCAGGGAATCGCTTATCATCGTGAGGGCGGTAGGGTTTGTCAACTGAACAGTGGAATACTCCTCTCTACCACCGATATATCCTGGAATCCATAATCACTGTGTAGTTCTGGGTATGTTCCTTGAATTTGATGACAATAAAGAAACCGCTCCATGGTGGTTGTGACTTCATGGACCTGCCAGATTCGATCGCCAATTGGTCACCAAATATCGTCTCCATTCCCCCTATCTCAACTGGTTTAAAATTGTCCCTTCTCTTAGCCGCACTGTTAGTAGATCTAACTCGCGCTAGCTTTACAGCTTTGTATGCTACATTCCGGATTTCCTGGTGTCTGTTGTAATAATCATCAGAGGGAGGAACTGCAGAAGGGTAGACTCGGTAGGTGTCTAAGAGATGGTAGTCTCAACTATACACCACTTTGTATAGGGACATGTTGATAGCATCAGAGTGGCTAGCATTAGAATATGCTGCCACCTCACGGGAGGAGGTGAGCCAATTGGTTTGTCAGAGGTTGGTGACGTTTCTCAGAGCAGTTTGGAGCTCCCTGAGCTTCCGTTTAGCCTGCCCATTCGTTTCATGATGGCCGGGCACAGCTATTATATGCTTTATCCCCATGGTCTTAAGTGTCTGCTTCCTGAACTTATTGGTGAATCGTGGGGCAGCATCACTGATAATCGAGGTAGGTATTCCATGAGGCATAAAAATATGGTGCCGGAGTAGCTCTGTAGTTTGTACTGCTGTTGCTGTAACTGATGTTGGGATAAGCCAGCTGAATCCCACTGCTCTATCCACCACTACCAGGACCAAATCCTCGCCCTTCAATTTGGTAAAGGGACCTATAAAATCAATAGCATAGCTTGAAAATATCTCTCTTGGGGAAGGGAGGGTTTGGGCATTACCAGCTGGTAGGGTGTTGTGTTCTGTGTTGGCCTGGCATAGCTCGCATTGTATAACAAAATCCTAGAAATGCTTCCGCATTTCCGGCTAGTAGATATATTCAGATTCATGCCCGAGGTTCCTATCAACCCTGTGGTGTCTCTTGGTGTTAATTTCACTAACCAGTAGCTCCCTAAGTGTTTCTCCATCGATCTCATGTCTCCTATGTATGTAGAGGTAGTCCTCTCCTCCTCGAGTCGTGGCCTAGAGTAGGCCATTCTGGATGCGGTAGTCTTGCATTTTACTGGCTCAGGAGGTATTGCTACAATCTTGAGCCAGTTGGTATACAGGATCTTTCCTGTACTCTTTTATCATCTGCTCCCTCTATATAGTCTCCATCTCATTCATCCCTTGACCTGCATCTCTTTCATCGATGATTCTTGCCCACCAGGTAGCTTCGCTTTCTTCCTCTTCTACAATATGGTGTATACCTGGTAGCTGTTTCTGTGAGTGTGGGGGAGCTTTGGTGGTTCAATAACTGGAATAACGTTGTCGGAGGCGAGTGGCCCTCCCTTGCGGGGCTTGGTAGGCGAGGGTCTACCTGCCTGGTGCACCTGGCAGTCAGGGCTTTCGCACGGGCCATTGGTAGTGATGCAGCCAAGGGGTTCATGTAGTCTTCCTTTGATCTTCGATAGGTTGGGTCCATGTCAGGAGAGAGGATCGTTTGCTCATTGACTTCTGGAGCCCTAGCATCTTGGATTGCTCCTTGCTGGAGGGCATCGAGTGGGGGGCTAGTCTTCACCTCGCATGCATAGACATCATTTATAGTCTTATCATCTTTATGGACAGGGTACATTAGGACGAACCAATCTGACCAGTGTTGTGCTAAATGGGGGACTTCTTCTTCCTGACTCTGACCACTACTAATACTCCAATAGTCACCCCAAATGGTGGTATGTTCCTTCATTCTGTACTGGCGGGGATGAAGCGCAGGTCGATGGATACTTCAGCTACAGCTGTAGTCCGAGTGGGGTGGTTGTAGTTAATCTCGAGGACATCAAATGGTGTTACAATCCTATCCTGTCCGGGGCATACTTGCAGCAGGTAACCGGTACGGTCCAAACGATCACTTCTTCTTATTCTGATAACTGTTGCGATAGTTAAGTATGTTGCCTTCTATCTAGCGATCTTGATCGCCAGGCTCATATAAGACCGTCGTGTATTGATTGCCGAAAGCATAGTAGATAAAGATGTCTGTATTGAAAGTATAGTGTATGAAAGAACTTAGATGGTTGTGTGGGGAACCCAGATCCCGTGACTTTTTTTTATTTTTTATTTGTTATTTCATATGCTTTGTATTATCAACTACTGGGAAGAAAGACCACGTGGAGTGTTAGTTAGGGCAAAGGACAAAGCCCCTCGCCTATCATTTTGTCCACTCTGGCGCCAGGGGAAGAGCCTTCAACCCAAGTGCCCATGGTATGAGACCAAACGCACACCAGCCAGAAAAAAGAGGAAATCAAACCCGCCTAAAGGGGCAGAATAAGAAAATCAAATAAATACCTGGGGTGGAATCAACAGGAAAACCCTTGCAGTAGATACCAAACCGATGAATCCTTGTTATGAGAACTATGAAACCCAAAGTGAATGACAATGAAAAGAAGAATAATGGGGGTGCGGGGGTGCGGGGGCCACATGAAACCATTGTGGTATTGCAAACATTACTCGTGAACTCAAGGTGTTGACATCCGCCACTGAGGCAGTGCAATATGATGACTGGGCCTAACCGAGTGGCCCGACCCTGGAGAACTGACAAGGTAGGGGGAACGAGCAGTCTGGTCCTAGCCCCGAGAATTCATGGTAACTGTAACCGAGCAACGGGACGAGACCTTGAGAGGGGAGAGAAGGGGTAGACCCAATAACAGTGGAAACAATAGGTAACCCTATGAGTGGATGACTAGGCAGCCCCTACCAGAGGTGAAGAGAATGGAGAAATCGACGGTACCCTGTTGAAAGGTTTTCTCCTACTGCGAACTGTTGTCACAAACGGTGACTACACAAGATAGACTCTCACATGACTAATAGTTATTAGGCATCGGTTTGTTATCTTTCACGTTGTGAGATCAGTTGACTCACAGGATTTTAAATGACGACGCAATAGCATGTTATTAGTTTATTATAATTGGTTGATATTCGACATGACTTACGATTGTGGTCATGTTGTTAATGTATTTCACACATGACTCATAATTATGAGTGATGGGTTTCACGCATGTGACCCCGTTGAGGGCACATGACTTGGTTTATCGGTTTTGATTGGTTGCAAGATAGGGCGCAGCTCACTCGAACAAGTCAGCTGATGGATTTCACACTATGACTCAATATGAGTCATGAGTCGCCTGACGCGAGAGTATGTGGCACGCAGGCTTAGGGTTGAGGGAGAAACCCCTATATAACGGAACCCTCGAGGCATGGGATTTGGGTCACGAACCATCTCCTCTACATCTCTGGCGATTGTAAACTCAACATCATGAGTATTCATCATCAACATCCACCCCCGCTCCCCTCTTCTGATGGCTCTTTTGCCTAGGAGGGTGACGCTACCTCCACTCCTCCCCCCTCTGGTTCCCTTCTGATCTTTCTGTTTCTTTGACAGCCTGATTATATGGGGTTTCATGGTTCCTTTCCCCTCCGTTCTGGGGACTTGTTTCGCTGCCTGGCTTCGCATTTGCACAGTCGGCAACCTCTTTCTTTCCTCAATGGGTCGGTCGCACTCTCAGGTTATTGTCGCAGTAGTGGCCCCAGTGGCCCTACTCCCTAGTATTGCACTATCTCCATGGAGCACGGTTCGGTACGGTCGGCATCGTTGAAAAGTCGTGATCTTCTTTTGGTCCTCCCTCCCTTGTACTCTTACTTGATTGGGCACACCCCTCACTCCACTCACCTGGTCCTCGTCACGTGGCTCGGTTAGCGCTAACACCCCCCCCCCGGGTCGGTCGCCCTGGTGTCCGGCCACTATTCAACTCCCTTCCTCTAAGAACTCGTTGACCCGGTTGGCCTAACCCTCCACACGTTCTACAATCAGCCGCGTGGTCTATTCTATAAGGCCCCGGTACCATTACCCTTGAGCGTGGTTGTGCTCAGTAATGCTGGCAGTTGGGGATCATTAAAGGCCTTCACGGCGGATGGGCATTCTCTGGTGCTTCCTCTACGGATTTGGGCTTTTTTGGTTTTTCTCACTGTCGGGTTTGTTTTGGGTTTCTGGTAGATGCTTTCTTTTGGTCGTGAGTTTCATCAATATTTTGTTGTAGTTTTCAGCGTCCTGGCCCTTGGTGCAGGCTTTAGACCAGGGGTTTTTCTCCAACGGTTTCCACCGCCTCGACGATGGGTTGGTCTGGGTGGCCGTTTGTTGCCGCCATATCCATTGAGGATGCGTGCTATTTTTGTACTTATTGTTTCGTCCTTCGGCCTCAGCTAGAAACAAAATTTAAAGTATCCAAAAATAAGAAAAAAAAAAAGAAAACAAGCCCTGGGATTTAGGTTCTTGACGCAACCATCTAAGTTCTTTTGTACACTATACTTTCAATACAAGGTCTTTATCTGTCACGCTTTCGGGAATGAGGACACAACTGTCTTATATGAGCCTATCGATCAAGTTGCTACATAGGAGTTAACGGACTTAGCTATTGCAACAGCTATAGGGCTGGGAGGAAGTCATCGTTAGGGGACTATGAGTTACCTTCTGCATGTATCTCCCGAAAAGGAGAGAATGGTAACCTTTGGTTGAGTCAACATAGTATCACCTAACAAATACACAAAAGCGAGACCAATAACGAAAACAACATTGACATTCTAGCAGAGAATCTCGACCTTTCACCACTAGGAGATGGATCAGACAGGGCCTCAACGGAAGACAGGGCACCAAACCCTACAATACCAGAACCCCCTTCACCAAGGGGATCAGAAGGAACAGAGGAATAAGGAAGAACACGACGAAAAACAGGATGGCTGCCACAATGGAACCAGGAGGGGCTACGTCCTCAGAAACGACACTGATCCTAAGTTCAGAACAGATAAGACAAATCATTACCTCCTTCAGCCGGGGAACCAGAAAACCAAAGGCCAAGGAACCAGAGGTCTACGGAGGAGAGCGACAGAAACTTCGAGGCTCGTTAGCCCAGCTGAGGGTATACTATAGGACAGCGGGATGGCAGAACGGCCAAGACAAGGAAAAAATCATATATTCGACAAGCCTCCTAAGGGAGGACACAGGAACATGGATCACACCATATGCGGAAGAACGAATCACTCCAACTTGGGACAACTGGGCAGGATTCAAAGCAGAATTGGAAACACAATTTGGCGTAATTGTCGCCAAAGGGGAGGCAAGAATCAACCTAAAAAAGGTGAAACAAGGCAAGCGATTGATCAGGCAATAGTGGAACTAGTTCCGCCTGGTTGCTAGCGAAGCTGAATTTGACCACTTGACCGGAGGAGAACCACTCCTAGCAGGAATGAACACAGAACTCCAAAACGCTTGGGGAGCCAGCAGCGAAGAATACGAAGGCCTTGTAGCACAAGCCCTATGGGCAATCTGCAAGGAAACTAAGCTGGCAACGGTCAGACATATTCAAGGATCACTATCAATAAAAAAGATCCAACGGGAAACCAGCACACCACGAAACCCAGATGGGACATATCGACCAGCAGATAAGGCCAATCAGAACTACGGCGACCCCATGGAATTCGACGCGACCAGAAAACGAGCAAGATTTTACATCTCAAGAGAAGAATTCCAAAGGACAATGCGAGAACAACTATGCCTCAAATGCGCATAACCGGGACACTCAACCAGAAACTGCACCAGGCAGGACCTACCCAAACCATTCAACGGGCAGGTTAGGTTGGGGCAGCCAACCAAGAGACCGGCCCCCTGGCATTCTAAACCCAAAATCAGAGAAATCGATGTCGAGCAGGAGCCTGAACAGTTGGGAAACCAAGAATATCCCCAGTGAAAGATGGTCTTAGGAACAGACCCGAACGGAAACCCATCATCATGGAAAACTACTACCCAACACTCCACTACACGGAAACGCTCGAACAGGACACTAACCATAGTATGGTCAAGATACAAGTACACGGCGGGAAGGAGTCAGTCACTATCAACGCCATGATTGACTGAGGAGGGACAGAAGACTTCATTGACAGCGAAGTCTGCAACAAAGACGGGATCAAGATGATCAAAGCAAAAAAGCCGGGTGAGACCTCCCTTGCGGACGGAAAACCACGTGATATGGGACCAGTTACACATATGACGAAAGTACCTATGGACATTAGTAGCCATAGGGAATTGGAAACCGTCCAAGGGGCAAACCTCCAAAACCATGAGGTCATCCTGGGGATGACATGGCTCAGAAAACCATATCCAAGAATTGATGGGAACGACAAAAAGATCACATTCAACAGTGAACAATGTACGACTTGGTGTCTCAAATGTTCACCCGTTGCATATGCGATACCCGAAGAAAAAGCCCTGGAAGGGAATCTCATCACACGATTCTCCAAGGTCCCTGCCAACGGCCCGACGGCAAATAACGTGAGTGTTAGAATAAAGCAGCTATCAGCCGAAGCCAGAGTGCCTACATGGGGTTTAGCAATGGCTGCAGGACACGACCTGGACGCCAAAGAAGGCACTGACATTCCCCCTAAAGGGCAAGCAATTGTTAGAATGAGAATGGCCATTGGACTACCTCACAACACCCATGGACCAATTGCACCATGAAGCAGTCTAGCCGTCAAACATCAACTGATTACAAACGCAGGTGTGATCGACTCCCACTACAGAGATGAAGCAAAGGTGGTCCTAGCCAACCTAGGAAACCAACCCTATCGGGTAGAAAAGGGGGACCGGATCGCACAACGAATAATCCAAAAAATCCACAACAGGGAACTAGAAGAAGGAACCCAGTTGGACGATACCAACAGAGGGGATCAAGGGTTCGCGAGCTCCAACACCACAGTGGACCAAGAGGTCAAGGGCCAGAGTGCCAAACTACAGATGGAAATCAAGGAGATATCTGCAAGGGCGTTCGGAGAGTTGTACAGCAAAAGAGAAACAACCAGCATCCTATGATGGAATGAAATTGAGGAGGAAATTCACTTGGAAGCTATCAACATTAGCACAGAACTGGCGATAAAAAACAAAAAAAACAAAGAAGACCAAGACGTTAGAGACACTGTCGGTCAAGAATATCACCACCTGCTGGATGTGTTCGAAAAGGGAGAGAAGACGACAGTACCGCCCCACCAGCCAGGCATCGATCTAAGAATGGATCAGGAAGAAGAAAAGACGGTACCTATGAAGAAGATATACGCCCTCAGTTATGACCAATTGGAAGAACTCCACCGATACATCAAACAAAACGAATATCGAGGATTGATCCGGAGGGTCAAGTCACGACGGGCTCCACTAAATCATCTTTGTCAAGGAGAAAGATGGCAAGCTCAGGCTTTGCGGCAATTATCAAGGGCTCAACAAAGTTATCAAGAAAGATTGACACCCGCTGCCGCTCATTAATGAGGCACTGGACAGACTTGGAGGAGCCAAGTACTTCACCAAGCTGGATGTCAAGGACACCTAGCACAACATTCTACTTAGAGAGCGGGATGAATGGAAGACAACCTTTTCCACAAAATTAGAGACATACAAATATCTAGTCATGCCAGTCGTGGTATGCAACGCACCGGCTGCGTTCCAGCTGTGGATAAATGACGTCTGTATGGAACACATCGACATGTACTGTATCGTCTCTCTGGATGACGTACTCATATATTCAAACACCCTACAACAACACCGAAGAGACCTAAGCAACATCCCTGAGGCAGTAAGAAAATCAAGGATGAAGGTCAAACCATCCAAATGCGAATTCCACCAAAGCGATTCAGAATATTTGGGATTGATCATTGGACAAAAAGGAGTCCAAACAGACCCAGTCATGACACAGGCCATCTGGTACTGGACGGCCCCAACGAAAATACAAGAAATGCAATGTTTACTAGGTCTCTGCAACTTCTACCGACGATTTATACAAGGTTTGAGCAGAACAGCCAGACCACTATACGCAAGAACAAAAAAATAATGCATCGGCAATTGGGGTGGGAAGAGAAAGAACAAAAAGCATTTGACGAACTAAGGACAAAACTCACCAGAGGACCAGTACTGGTCTATTTCGACGGTCTCGCACCAACTAACATCGAAGCAGAGGCCTCAAATATGTCTGCTCCGGTATACTATCCCGACAATGCCAGGACGGGAAATGGAGACCAGTGGCATACCGATCCAAGACAATGTAAGACGCCGAATGGAACTACGATATATATGCGAAGGAACTACTGGCAATAGTTCAGGCATCCCAGGAAGGGAAATGATAGAGGAGGGGAGTCCGAACCCTGTGCGGGTCATCACAGACCACAACAACTTAGTAACCTTCATGAGAACGAAGGAACTAAGTGAACGACAAGCACGATGGTTGCAAGAATTAAGTCAATACAACTTGAAAATCTAATACCGACCAGGAAAGGAGGGGGGAAAGCCAGACGCCCTCACGAGAAGAGCAGGAGACCTACCCACAGCAGGAGATAAAAGACTCGCACGAAAGATGGGGATCCTATTGCCAAAAGCACCGTACTGCAATATCCCCGACACAGCAGAAATCAAGCTCGACGTATTAGAAACACCAGAATTCCAAGAAAAAGACGAAGGAGAGATACAGAAGGCGAACAACAATTACAACAAAATCCAAGACATCAAAACAAAGTTCCACGAAGGAAGACAAGAAATGAAAGGAATAGCGCTGGGGTTATGCCAATGGAAGAACGTTCTCTTAGGGTACCAAGGAAAGATATGGATAACAAACGACGAAGGGTTGGAAACCACCCTTATCGCTAAACACAATGAACCCACACAAGGGGGACATGGCGGAAGGGCAAAGACTACCGAACGGTTCAGTCGAGGATAATAATGGCCAAAGATCAGAGAAGAGATCAAACAATTCATCAAGAATTGCGACAGATGTTAGAGGACCAAAGTGGTCTGACATGCTCTTTACAGATTGCTACAATCAAACGAGACCTCCGATCGACCATGGAAATCAATAGCTATGGACTTCATTACAGAACTGTCGAAATCTGGCGGATATAACACAATAGTGGTGGTTATCGATCGGCTGACCAAAATGCGCCATTTCATTCCGTGCTCGAAGGACCTGGACGCACGGCAGTTCGCTAACCTCCTCATGAAGGAGATAGTCAGGCTAGGCGGACTACCACAAGATATCATCACCGATAGGGGAACACTATTCACGTCAGACCTATGGAAAGAAACTATCGGGAGATTAGGAATCGAACTAAGACTCAGCACGGCTTTCCATCCACAAACACAGGGACCGACCGAACGAACATATGGTATATTGGAACAATATCTCCCAGCATACATCAACTACCAACCCGACGATGGGTGTGGTTACCTCCTACCGGCAGATTTTGCATACCAGGATAGATATCAGGAGACAATCAAGACCACACCATTTTTCGCGAACTATGGCATTAACCCCGAATAGGAGATAATCAGCCTCCTAATTCTAGGAAAACCAACGAAACCAGAAGAAATGACACAATTACATGAGTCATTAAGTGATGAGATGGTGACCGCGCAATTATGACAAAAAGAATACTACAATCTAGACAGAAAACGCGATCCAAACCTAGAGTCGGGAGACATGGTATGATTGTTGCCATACAACATCAAGACCACAAGACCATTGAAAAATTTGGACGACAGGAAAGTCAGACCATTGAAAATCTTGGCATAGATCGGGACAAGCGCATATAAGCTGGCTTTACCACCCTCAATGGCCATACAGAACACATTCCACATCTCCCTCCTTGAACCTTACCAAGACAATTAATTCCCCTCGCAGCTCAAAGAAGCCCCTACTCCAATTTTGAGAGAAGGAGAAGACGAATACGAACTCAACGAAATTATCAACTCTCAACTCCCCTACAACAAGCTCGAATATCGAGCAAAGTGGAATGGCTACTCACCAGAATACGATAAAGTCTGGTACTGCGCAGAAAACATCAACAATGCAGAACAAACAATCCAACGTTTCCACCAGTGCTACACGGGCAAGCCTGGAGTGGATACACGTCACGATCAACAGATGGTCATCCGCACTGCCCCCCGTCGTCAAACAAGAACGACACTCACACACCCCAGAGGACGCCGCCCAGCACGTCGCCCGCAACCCTACGCACACTAGACCAGACTATTCGGGCTCGCCAAGAAGGGAGGTGGCGCACCCCTCCAGGAGCTGGACGGAGTGTCACAACGACGATTTCCAGATACACGACGGGGGAAAACAAGTGTGAGGCTGGTACCCACAATTGACCAAAAGATCAGGACAACCAAGCATGGCCCACGACCATGACTGGCAACAGGAGATGGAAGCGAACCCAGGGGAGGACAGGGTCCCATAACAAGAACTTCAAGACGGAGAGCCAGAAGGGGTCATCACGAAATCACGAGCTGGCAGCATTCTTTCAATGAGAAGTACAACTACCACAGAGGGGAAAAGGTGGAAGACGATTATTACCCTCGACAAGTGGGGGAAAAAGGGACACTCGCAAGGAAGGACAGAAGGGCAGACAAGAAAAGGAGAGCCATGAGGACAGAGCTGGGGCGAGAGGGGAGCCAAAAAACGATTCCCGATGGGGAACCTCTGGAAGTGACAATCTCGGACCTCGGAAGCCAACTCGATGACGCCGCGCATATCGTTGTCAAAAAATACAACGACCTGGAAAATCTGAACAAGGAAAAGGAACAACTACAACGAGCCTATAATCTAGTCAAACGGAGAATACACCAAATCGGAGGTACGCTCTGGAGAGAAGGAGCTTAGCATCGTGGAACCGATGCAAGAGCGCGAAGGGAGCTAATGGCACAAATGGTGACTAAGCAAGGCAGACTCTCACATGACTAATAGTTATTAGTCATCAGTTTGTTATCTTTCACACTATGCGATTAGTGGACTCATTGGATTTTACATGACGACGATTTAACATGTTATTGGTTTATTATGATTGGTTGATATTTGACAAGACTTACGATTGTGATCATGTGATTTATGTATTTCGCACATGACTATGAATTAGGAGTCATGGGTTTCACACATGGGAGCCTGTTAAGGCACATGACTTGTTTTATGGGTTTTGATTGGTTGCGAGATAGGACACACCTGACTGGGATGAGTTAGCTAATGGATTTCACACGATTACTAACTATGAGTCATGAGTCACGTGACGCAAGAGTATGAGTCACGCAGGCTTAGGGTTGAGGGAAGAACCCTTATATAAGGGCACCCTCGGGCATGGGATTTGGGGAACGAACCATCTCCTGTACATCTCTGCCGATTGAAATCTCAACACCAGGAGAATTGATCGTCAACATCCACCACCCCTGAACTCTCAGTGAGCTGCACCCCCCCCTCCCGCCTTACCTCTCTTATCATGTCCTTGGGCCCTGGCGTCTTTGTTTCTAGGGGTGGTTGGGCACTACCACGGCCCCATTTCGCTTGCCCTTGAGTGCCTCACTTAGGGTTCGCACGGTCGGCAACACCCTCTCTCCCCCATGTTACAGATGGCTGGGACTACAGTTTGCTGTAGGAGAAAACCCTTCAACACGCTACTGTCAATTTCTCCATTCGCTTCACCTCTGTTTGAGGCTCACTAGTGACACATGCACGCAGTTACGAATAGTTTCTACGGTTATTGGGTCTACCCCACTCTCCCCCCACAAGGTCTCGTCTGGTTGCTCGGTTACAGCTACAATCCACCCAAGCGGCTGGGCCCCTACTGCCCCTCCGCCTCCCCTTGTGATTGCTCCACAGTCCCGCCCCTTGGTTACCCTCAGTCGTTGTATTGCACTGCCTCGGTGGCGGATCTCAACGCCTTGGGTTCTGAGTAATTCTAGCAACGCAGCTTGAGTTTAGAGTGGCCCCTGCACCGCCATTGTTCTTCTTTTAATGTCGGTTCCTTTGGGTTGCATAGTTGTTACCACAATTATTTATTTTGTTGTTGGTGTCTACGGCAAGGGTTTTCCTGTTGATTCCTCCCCATGTATTTATTTGATTTTCGTATTCCGCCCCTCTAGTAGGAGTTTGATTTTCTATTTTCCCTGGCTGGTATGTGGTTGGTCTCGTACCAGAGGGACGTGGGTTGATGGTTTTTTCTCTGGCGCCGGGGTGGATAAAACACAGGGGATGGGGTTTCTTCTTTACCATAGCTAGCGCTGCACGTCGTCTTTGTTCCGAGTAGTTGAATAATACAAAGCATATGATAAAAAAAAGAAAAAAAGAGAAAACAAAAAAGGCATGGGATTTGGGTGCTTCACGCAACAATCTAAGTTCTTTCGTACACTATACTTTCAATAGAAAAGCTTTATGTGTGACGCTTTTGGGAATCAACACACAACTGTCGTATATGAGCCTATCGATCAACGTTGCTAGATAGGAGTCAACGGACTTAGCTATTGCAATAGCTATAGGGCCCGGAAGAAGTGATCGTTAGGAGACTATTGGTTACCTGCTGCAAGTATCACCGAAAAGGGAACGATTGTAACAACTGTAGTCCTAGCCGACTGTAACATGGGCGAGAGGCTGTTGCCGACCTTGCGAACCCTAAGTGAGGTAGCCAAGCGCAAGTGTAAAGAGAGAGTGATAGAGCCAAACGACTCCTAGAAACAAGGACTCCAAGGCCCAATGACATGATAATGCAAGTAAGGCAGGAGGAAGGGGGCGCAGCTCTCTGATAGTGCTGGGGTGGTGGATGTAGGCTATCAACTCTCCTGGTGTTCAGAATTCAATCCCCGGGTGAATAGAGGAGATGGTTCACGACCCAAATCCCCTGCCTTTTTTTTTTCTCTTTTTTCTTTTTTTATCATGCGTTCATTGTTGTTAGGTACAAGAAGCTTCGTGTAGCGCAAGCTATGAAAAGAACAAAACCTATAAATCAAAACAAACAACAAAAGAAACCACTTCCGTATTCCTCCGGAGTGACTGAAACTACTTAATGCTAAAAACCATTCACCTATCGTTCGTCTGGGAAATAAAATATAAGGAAAGTACCACGCAAAGACTACCTTCCCGTCCGCGGGTTTTGTACAAGGAACGATATATGTAAGGAAATTTTCAACACGAACAGCTATCTTAAAGAACAAAAAAATGTAAATCAACTCCTTCGGACCAGCCCGGTTCATTCCTGGGTTGGGGGGGAGGGGGGGGCAAAAGGGTAGTGTTCCGGGATCATATCCGGGGGAAAGCCGGTCTTTGTGCATGTGATTTATTTGCCTAAGGCTCGTATGAGGTCTGGTTCGGTCCATATCGTGCAGTCGTGCCCGAGGGAGGAGGTTTCTTTCAGCGGGGGGTCTCGGGCCCTTGCGCGGGCAGGGCACTTGAGAATGGTGTGCTGGAAGGTTTCTAGTCCGGTTCCGCAGCGGGGGCATGTCTGGTCTCGGTTCTCCTCGAACTAGGAGGGGTGGGCAGCTAGGTAGCTTCTTGCCATTCGCATTTGGTGGATTCTCCCTGCCACATATTTCCCCAGACCGATGAAGGCGTGTGGGGTGAGGGAGGGGGGGTAGTTGTAGTAGAGTCGTGTGGGGGCATCAGTGACCCAATCCTGCAGGAGCATGTTCTTAGAGCGAGTCCGAAGGGCTAGATATGTCTTCCTCATGAGTTCTGGGGGAGGAATGTTCGTCCCATGCGGGGGGGGGGGGCGTGTAGGACAAGGGGTAGGCGCCTGAG
>Ga0307507_10007623_pt1 | contig 15557 bp, 9 predicted proteins | sample 7_EM_MG_FD_207223 | JGI IMG/M metagenome (GOLD analysis project Ga0307507, IMG submission 207223) | Populus trichocarpa ectomycorrhiza microbial communities from riparian zone in the Pacific Northwest, United States - 7_EM | ecosystem: Host-associated > Plants > Roots > Unclassified | place... | reverse complement strand
AATCTAGATTAACCATTTAACAAGCAAAGTATTAAAAGTGAACAAGATAACAAATATAAAACATGTTAGTATTAAACATTAAAGTCCATGTTGAGTTTACACTATACTTATTCTTACACCATTAGTGGTTACTTTTAACCTTGACATAATAAACTTAGCTAAACATAATGAAGAAAAGAAACATAAATAAATAAGATATAAGTTAACTAAGTAAAGGAAAGGAAATGAAAAACATAAACAAGAGATTAATATAAACAAAACTTAAGCATTATAAAAATATAAAGAGAGAGCAAGAACATGATCTTGATCTGCAAACCAAGATGCCTAAATACATGACAAATGTCTCCTTTTATAGGACAAAATTCAAAACTTTTGATTTGTTGACTAATTGTTGAGTGGGTGGCCACATCTTGACTTGGTGACAATCCTTATCTTCTTGTCTGCCAAAAACGTTATTGATAACGTCATAATTTGAACAGACTTAAATCATGAAAGTTCTAGGAAATTGTCTCAGCTTTTCAGGAAAAAAAAGTTGAGGTCATTTGACTTCTAGAACTCGAGATATGTGCTGAACACTGAATAGTGTCTGGGCTGCAGGACAGATTCGGACTTCTCCGTTGTTGCTACAATTTGGTCTTGAAAACGGCCTTTTTAAATCTTGGACTCCTCATGAAAGTTTTAGGCCTATGTCTTAGCTTTCCATCCATATAAGGCAGAACTAAATCCAAGATTTACAGCTCCAGATATGACCCAATGACCGAACAGTGTTCCAGTTTGGACTGAACCAGCATCTCTTTTTTAAGTTTGGCCCTCTCTTTGTCCTTTCAATTCCGTACTTAAACTCATCAATCAATCCTTTTATTTATGTGATAGGCCCGCATTTAAGATGAACATTTACCATAAATTAAAGGTATCTTATGGTATCAGACTTGTTATTATAAAACATACTTTAGTTAAGGAGTTATTGATACTTCAAGTGCAAAATGATGATATAAAACCTTGATAAAAATGCACTTTTAAGTACTAATCATGAGGCATTGACATATGACATCTCAAGAAAATAGAATTTTCAAATAAAAATAACAATGATGTGGATTGTAATTGATTTTCCTACATATAAGATGGTTTTTGGTAAATTAGCTTGTTCATATTGTATGCATAATAATAAGGTTTTTACCTTAATTAATTATGGTAAAGCTTTTTTTTTCCACAAGAGGTTTTTTCCAAGTCATCATCGATTCAAGAATAACAAAAAGGAATTTTTGAAAGATAAAGTTGGAAGGGATATTATAGCGTCAGTACTATCAGGTGAAGAACTGTATAATAAAGTTTCTAAGTATGAGGGCATTGCATTTGATTTTCATTATGAGAAGAAAAAGTTCTTTGGCTTTGGTGTGACTCACAATTAGGCAAAGCATAATATTTTTTTAGAGCTTCATTATTGAAAAACTAATGTCATCTGCCATAATTTGGATGTCATGCATATCAAGAAGAATGTGTTTGACAACATTTTTAACACAATCATTGTTGTTACCCATTTTTGGGTTCCCACAAAACAAAAAAAAAATGAAAATGAGAAAATACAAAAATATATCAAAAAATAATAGGAGCGAGAAAATGATGCTGGAATGCTGAAAAAATGACAAAATTGGTTGAGAAGGTTAAAAAATGAAAAATGTTGAAATTTGACAGTATATTTTTTATTGATGAGAGCCCTGTTGACAAAGAAAATTCAAGTTGAGAAAGAAAAGTCTAAAATCAGATGTTTATGGACTCAATTAAATTTTATCTAAGGTTTAATTGAATTTATGGAGGGTTTGATTACAAGAAAAAATTGATTTTTAAGTCAATTTAGGTTTTTATTGGAAGAAATTAAAGTTTTGGGGTCTAATTATAATTTTGAAGAGTTGATGTGGTCAAATCAGGGGCTTAATTGCATAATTATTGAAGTTTGGTGGTCAATTAGGGACTTGATTGAAACAATCTGAAACGAAGGACCAAACCGGAAAAGGCACTAAAAAGCCATTATAAAAGCCATTACCAAGCCAAACGTTGCACCGCAGGGCATTCTTTGGCTTATAAAAGCCAGAGAAAGATGATGAAATGGAGGGGGCAGAAAGACAGAAAAAAAAGAACGAGACAGGAGGGAACGAGAGAGGAGAAAGAAGAACAAAGGAGAGAACACAGTGGGAAATTCAGGAGAGTGAAACACAAAGGAAGGCCTCATATGGATATAGAAACAGAAGAGCAAAGGAACGGCAGTAGGAGAAACCGAACGGCGAAGCCAAAACACAAAGATGGCAGGGGAGGTTAACACCACCATCGGTTTCCTTTCTCCAGAAGCAGGTATGCTCATGTCCTTTCTTTGCAACAATTGATGCCAGGATTGTCTAGAAAAACAAAAAGAAACAGGAGACGAAAGCAAGCCAAAAGATCGCCATTTCGTTTTTGCTCTGTTAATAACTAGGGGTCTTCATTTTTGCTATCTACAAAAACGAAGGATGAGCAGTGTGAAGGTAATATAATTACCTTCGCACTGTTCCATGCACACGTAGAATTTTATGCGTGCATGGCTTAGTTGGGTCAAGCCACATGGGTGGCTGGGTCCAGCCCAGCCCGAAAAAAAAGAAAAAAAGAAAATTTTCTTCAAAAATTATTTAAAAAAAAGCTGTGATTTTTCGCAAATATTTTACTGCATTTTGATCAATATTGGTTTGTATTTTTATACTGTAAAGATACAAATCCAGTATTAAAATACCTGGTTTTTGTCAAAACATAACAAAAAAAATATTTTGTTTTTGTGTATACGACCAAGTCTCTAAAAACAAAAATCATATTGTATCTTCATAAAAAAAGAAAAAGTTTTAGCATGCATTTTGGCTTTAATAACCAGTTTATTAAAGTCACGAGAACTGACCAATATTTCAAAAATTTCAAAAAAATTATTTTGTTTTCTTTTAATATCTGGGGTTACAACCTTATACGCAAGACATATTCCGGATATTAAATTATTTGTTGATGTTAGAACGGTTAGGTTTTACCCAATAAGATAAGGATTTCTTTACCGAAGAGAACTTTTTCTTAAACCATAGACGGACCAACAACTAGAAAACACAACATGACTTTAAATTTTATCAGACAATAAAACAATGCAGCTTACCTTAGGTAGGGCGTATTTGGGGTGCTAATACCTTCCCTTTACGCAACGAGTCCCCGTACCCGATCTCTAAGACTAGTTAGGGTTCCTAGTGACCAAAATACTAGGTGGCGACTCCCATTCCAATTTTTCCACTAATAAAAGACAAGAATTCCTTGTCTGCCCACATTTGCCACCTTTTTACATTAGATAAAATATTGAGGGTGGATGTTTTCGCTGCGACGCCACACACGTGCGACAATCATGGACATGAAAGAGATAACAAAAGACAATATGAAAGTTATAATGGATCTAGCTTTGGATTGTGACCGTAGGAATATGAAGTTAAAAATGATGGGTTCTATGTTGCAAAGCCTAAAGTCACCTTCTCTTTAGACAATAATGCATAGCTTCTAGTCTATAAGTAGCTTAATATTTTGTGAGTTCTTAATGGATATGCTTCAAACATAACTAGATTGATGAATTTAGAGGAATATGGATTTTTAAGAATGAAGAGTCATGAATGTCGTGTGTTTATGCAATAATTCATTCCAATAACTTATAGGGATTTATTGCTAAAAAGGATGTGAGAGCACTCACTAAGATTAGTCACTTTTTTAGAAATATTTGTCCAAACAAGTTGCATACCTAACACATGGAGCAATTTGAAAAGAACATCATTGAGACAATTTACAAACTTGAAATGATCTTTCCTCCCTCATTCTTTGACATAATGGAGAATTTGCCTATACATTTAGTGAATGAGGCAAAAGTTGGAGGTCTTGTTCAATACATATAGATGTATCCATTCAAAAGGTTAAGGATTACATCTTAAGTAATTATGAAATCTACCTTTTTCAACATTCAATTTTTCATCTCTAACTACTTGTATGCAAATACTTGTTCAACATTGAGAAAAATGTTAAAAACAAAGTGCATGTTGAAACTTCTATATACGAGACTTTTATTGTTGAAGAGATTTCAACATTTACCTTGTATTATTTTGAGCTTTACTTAAGAACAAGAATCAAATATATTACTAGAAATGATGATATTGGTGAACTACCTTCGAGAGCGAATTTGTCAATATTATTGAAAACATTTCAACATTTACCTCGTATTATTTTGAGCTTCACTTACAAACAAGAATCAACCGTATTATTAATTTATTATAAATGATGGTTCTGGTGAACTACCTTCGAGTGCAAATTTGTCAATATTATTGAAGAGATTTCAACATTTACCTCGTATTATTTTGAGCTTCACTTAAGAGCAAGAATTAACTGCATTACTAGAAATAATGGTGCTGTTAAGCTACCTTCGAGTACGAATTTGTCAATATTTTGTCATTTCATACGACCATTATCGAAGAAACCAGTAAGGAGAAGATATTTGACAGACATTGAATTCAAACAAACACATATTTATATGATATTTAATTATGATGAATTTAGACCTTTTGTTCAGTAAGTCAATTTTACTATTATATAGTTGTAAACCATTTTCTCGTATATTCTCTTATAAACTAAATTTAGTAACTTTTTTGTAGGTAACATTATCAATTATTATTATATCAAAATTTAAATGTTAGTGAAGCTTAAAATTTTAAATTACAAGATGAAAAATTTACCATATGGTTTAAAACATATGGAAGTGTTTAATAATTTGTAACTCCTGAATTTAGAATTATATATATATTTGATCAATAATAATTATTAACTTTAACTAAGTGTTTAACATAGAAGTCAATGCTGGTAGATTACAATTACTATCTTTGAATCCTAAAAGAAAGTTCTAGTGTTTGAATAAGTATTTCATCAATGGATATTTGTTTCCATACTAAAAAATATTGTGATGGTAGAAAGACCAATAATAGTGAGGTTTGTGTAAAGATTTTTAAACTTCTAATGAGTTTGAAGTTAATTATTATGATAAATTAGAAAAAGGTGATTGAATTGCAATATCATAGGTTGCAAGATACAATGATTTTATACAAATGTGATTGGTATGATATCTATAGAGAAATTAGAGTAAATCATCACCATGGTTTGGTCAAAATCAATAAAAGAGGTAGATTTCACAACATCAATGATGTTTGTGTTTTTTTTAAACAATGCCAATAAAGGTAATGCCAATAAGAGTATTATACATACACTTTTTTCTTTATAAAGGATCATAATAGAGTTTATTAGTCATCCATTATGAGAACCAAACCTAGGAGTTGTGTCCAAGTTTTTGAAAATGATAACCAAAAAGTAACCGGGGGAGACAATCTCTTTCAAATAGATTAGTTAATTGATCCGAGTTAGAAAACCAAGTTTTCATGTCACTGAGAGTATTTATATTGATGTTGATAAATTAAATGTAATATTGATTACTAGGAGATATAGAGAAGTAGATGGAGATGATGAGATTGACCTTGAATTTAATAAAGAAGATGATGTTGGACATGATAATGATGAAAATAAAGAGGAAGATTCTGATTAAAAAATGTTGAATTAATTTAGATGTGATCTTTTATTGTTTTTAAAAAATAAAATTGCGTATAACATTTATTGGTGCTTTATAATGCATTATATTTATATTTGTTGGAGAATTTTGTTTTATGATTTTTTGAGATGTATTCATTTTTTTAGTCATTGCACACGTGCTTTTTTTTATTGTTGTTGTAAGTTTAATGTGAGCAATAGTTAGTTTTAAGATACTTGGTTTTGTTGTTGTTGTTATTGTTGTTTAGGTGATAATTATTAGCTAGGGATTATAACAACTAACCAACAAAAACAAATGTCGATGGAATCATTAATAAACTGACAATTCATTCAGAATTTCTATTGGCAATTTCATCAGAATCTTCCTACCCATTCTGGAACTTTTAACAAAATTTATAGAAGGTTTAGGACTTTCCAACAACATTAGAGACAAACAATTTTGTTAGCAATTAAGGTGCAAATGGAGTTGCCGACAAAAAATAGATAGTAAAATCTTATTTTTTGATAGAATATTTTGTTAGTATTGGAAGTTGTTGATTGAAATGCCAACATAAATAAAATTCCTGATGAGAAACTTTTTAACAATAGGTTTCCATTGACAATTCAAATACCGATACGATTTTTTCCTAAACACCAACAAAGTATTTCATTTGTGTTTTTCAATTTTCTAGTAGTGTTTGCTTGTATATTTTCCCTTTTGTATGGTCATTTTTTTCTTGAAAGAATTCCAAAGTTATCAATTATGAATGAACATGGTATATGGAGGATCTATCTAGTATTGTAATTTGTAAATTAGTTGCTTATATGAGTTTTGTAGTCTCTAAGTAGCATTTGGTTACAATCTCGAGACAAAAGAGACGTAGATAGTAGAGACACAAGAGACAAGACAAACAAAAAGACAAATATAAAATATATTTGGTAGTGGTGTATAAGACAAAGTGATTATGATTATGGTGGACAAGACAAAATAAAATATGAAAGAGTATATTTTACCCTTAATATGTATTACTATCAAACTTACATATTTTAAAAAATAATTGGATATTATTTTCTTTACTTTAATTTATATTAAGTATTGAAATTAATAATATTATAATAACCCTAGTTATAAAACCATGAATGACTTAATGAGTTTACCCGGAATCAGGCTGACTTAGAATTGAGCTGACTCAGGATTTGGACTGGTTTGATTTAAAAAAAATAGAGAAAAAATTGACTCGACCTTACCTAGTTAAAAACCCGGGTTGACTCGGGATAAACCATGAGTTCAAAAACCCGTTGATGTTTTTTGAGAAAAAAATGGTCAAAAAAAAGTTGCTTTGATTATTTCTTAAATAAATTTGGGTTAACAACGTTGACCCTCTCAATCCGTGACCTGAATCTTGCCTCGGGTCAACTCTCAAATTGAGTTTTAAACATATGATAATAACCACTTTTATTCTTATGTTGACTCAGGTCAGCCCTAGGATGACCTTCTTGATATGTGACCCGAGCCTTCCCTTGGTCGACCTCTAAGTTGGGTTTTTAAACTATGATAATAATCAATTTTCAACCCCATCCCACTCATGACCTAGGCCTTGCCCCGATTCAAACCCCAAATTGGATTTTTAAAATATAATAATAATCATTTTTATTCTTATGTGACCTGGACCTGGACCCCGACCCGTGACCCGAGCCTTGAATGGTGACCCGAGCTTTGCCTCAAATTAACCCCTGAGTTGGATTTTAAAACTATGATAATAATTTTTTTTTAGCATTACATGTCTTAGACAATTTTGGAATGAGAGTTTTTTATAAGGATATTTTAGAAATAATAAATAATAAATATTGTTGCTGAAGACATGTTCTCTATGTACCTTCTATTTTGAAAGTATATAAATCCACTCCAAAATTATTTCAGAGACATATTTATTTTTATATCTCTATCCATGTCTCTTTAACAAAACATATTTTTGTCTCCATTATCTGTCTTTTCTATCCCAGAACAATAATCAAATGTCACATATATATTTTGTTTGATTTGAAGTAACAAAACAAATATCATGTTCAAATTCTTGTCTACGTAGCTTTTGTATTTGGCAGTAGTTTGCTTTAGAAGTCTAGTTTTATCCCTTGGGCTTGAAGGTCGGGTATGGGCTCGAGATACAGTTATCAATCTCCTGGTTTTGACAATCTAACCTACCTGTTCACGATGAAAACACAGGTAGATCATCGTTACCTGAAACCTACAAAAGATCCCCTTTTATCTATTTAGGGTCTCTCCAATGAGTAAATTAATGTACCTACAAAAGATCCCCTTTTATCTATTTAGGGTCTCTCCAATGAGTAAATTAATGTTAATTTAGAAGGAGATCAATTATTATTTTTAGAAAAAAAAGCTTTTAAGATAGACCAATCCTTATAACCAACTTCGGTACCTACTACGGTACCGAAATTGGTTACGAAGCTCGTTACTATTGCTATTTATTTTAGTTGCAAACAAAGTCTTCATGTTACAAACAAAACGATGAAAAATTCATGCAAATGAACAAGTGACTTGACTTTGTCTCTTCCTTTTGCTTGGCCTTTTTTTAGTCCCCTTCTTATATAATGGATGCTTGACTAGAAGCCTTCTTGGCACATGTTGGTTTCAAATAAAAAAGTCTTCGATTGAGAAAGAAAGAGAGGGAGGAGAGATCCTTTCGTTGGCAAACTATAGCAACTTGTGAATTAGTTAACTAATCCCTAATATTTTAACTTTGGCCATAGATCAACCCTCACAGTTTAAATGTGCTCGCTTTTGGCCTTTTCATCCATTTGCATTCGTATAATGGGCCGGCAACACATGACATATGATCATATTGAACATATGTTATACAGAAGGATCACATGTGACTAAGAATTGAAACTCTGAGATGCCAGAAATTAAAGTATGTAGGTTGATCTGACCAATTTCAAAGAGTCGAGGGACCTCATAAAATGAATTTACACAGAAATTAAATTAACAAAGCTCCCTTTTACTTGCATGTACCAGCTGTTTGAATTTTCGAACCTTTGATTTTCTACAAACTGATTGCGTATAAGCCTAAACTAAAGAAAACTGTTTCTCGGCTTTGAAATTATATTTTCAAAGAGAAGTTCTTCAATCGGAAATTGAAGTCAAGAGTATCAAGGTTAGTTAATATTAGATTAATGAATTTAATTGTTTCATCCGAAATTACAATAGTAAAGACTTTTGACAAGATAACCTACCAACAAAGAGAAAGATTATTATATTCCTGTTACACACTCCAGCTTTACCAAAGATTTAGAGGATGCTTCACAATGTGGTAACGGTTGCTTTTTAAATAATTTTTTGTGCTGAAATGCATGTTAATGATATTTTTTTATTTTTTAAAAATTATTTTTGACATCAGCACATCAAAACGATCTAAAATGTACAAACCATATTAAATTTTAGCAAAAAAAATATTTAAATTTTTTAGGAACGCGGTTTGCACCGCGTTCCCAAACATATTCTTAGTCTCCTTTACATTTATTTCATAAAGAAAAAAAATCATATGTTGATATACGTCTAAACCCAATTTAGAAGACTTTAATTCGAAAAGCATAAACATGTGGGAGAAAGTGAAGCCAGGAAATGAAGCAAACCAAACCCACGTTATATAGCCTAGGGATTATCAAGGCATTAAGTGGTAAACTAGAAAAACTAATCAACATTAACATCATTTGTGCACGTCCATATACTCTGTGTGTGTATCCATTGGCTTATAGGTATTAGTAAATTTGAAGTAAATAAAATAGATAGTAAAATTAATTTATTAATTATTTTTAGGCACCGTTTGGCTATATTAATGTTTGTGTTTTTGATAAAAATTTGATTTTTCTGTTTAAAATAAATTTTCTGTTTGTGTTCTTGAATTATTTTGATATGCTAATATTAAAAATAAATTATCGATTTGTTCTATACGATCTATTATAGATGGTTTTTTCGTTGATAATCTATCGATAATATATATTTACCAAGAGAAAAATAATTAGCAATTTTTTTTAGTGAATATTTTATTAGTTTTTTTATCGGTATTTAAATCACCCACTGAATTATCAATAGATCTAAAATTCTTAATGAGACACTTGCCGACGACATATTTTCATCAGTGATTTTTAAACTGATAAAAATACAACTTACACACAAATAAAATATTACATCGGTGTAAATTAATTTTCTAGTTATTAGAGTTGTGGTTTTTTAAAACATAGAGTTGTTTTGTTAAAGTAAAAAAAAAATAGATTATTTATAAATAAAAAAATAACATGTTAACTGTCAGAATTGTCTATTTGGTTTTCAAATTTAGAACAACTCTCTTTTACTTTTTCTCCTACATATCAAAATCTTTTGCCAAATGATAAGGGATTGAGGAGACTTAGAAAACAATATTGCAATCAATTGCAAGAACTTAAAGGCAAGAAATACATTATTTTAAGACAAGAGAATTGTTTTTTGCATCAATCAAATTTTAAAAATTCATATTTTGTCAATAAACTTATAACTTTATTTTCTTCAATATGTTGATTCATATGCCTTTATATGTTTATGTAGAAACCAAATCAATACTATAGGGAAAGAATAATCCTAAAACAATCTACAAGTAATTTTTTCTGTTCGTTAATACATATGACTTGGATATATATTTATTATACAATAATGTAATGAATTTGAAAATAAATTATTTCTACAAAATAAAATTGTTTAAAAGCCAATTTCTCAATCACATATAATATATTTCATTCTGCTAACCTTGCATGTATATATATTTTCTTATTGTTAATCGTGCGTGCGTGCTTTTGATATATTTGTTTCCTACTATTTGCACACATACACACCTCTTCTACATAATTGTCTTGCTATACAACTTATGATATATTTTTTTTTTTATATATATAACATCTATGCATATGCAATTTGGTATGTAAAGTAAATACATTAAATTAAATTTCATAGATGAAACTAAATTATAATGGAGTTGTCGTATTGTCAAAAAAAACAAATTAAAAAAAAAAACAATTAGGCTCAACCCCAGGTGGAGTTGCTATGTTGTCATACATTGATGAATTTTGAACTCTCCAAAATTAAAGGTAAAAATTAAAAATAATGGAGTTGACACTTATATTTTTATGGCATTCATTTTAAAAAAGAAGCTGAAAAACTCATTGAGAAATTTGATGTTAATCTCTAAAAATGAGATTTCATCAAGTTTTGTTGGAAATAAAATTTTTTGATGTTAATCTTTAGAAATTTTCTAAAGACTTCATTGATTTGGGAATTTTAACAAACATTTTGACAATAATCTCTAAGCATAGGAGCTTTCATCAATTTAGAAATCTTAACAATAATTTTGACATTAATCTCTAAAAATACAAGATTTCATCGATTTGAGAATTTTAATATTAATTCCTAAAAGTGGAAGATTTTGTCATTTTTGGAGTTTCGATATTAATTCTTAAAAATAAAATATTTCATTAAATTAGAATTTTTCACAAAAATTTAACATTAACTTCTAAAAATAAAAAATTTCATCGATTGAGGAATTTTAACAAAGATTTTTAAGTTAATCCTTACAAATAGAAGATTTCATTGACTTGAGAAAACTTTGACAAAAATTTAATTTTAATAACAACTAATATTAACCTAAAGCACAAAAAATTAATTAAGGTAATTTTTAATCAACAAACTCTAGATAAACAATTTAAACCCTAAAATATTTCAAGCCTCTTATTATTCATTCATCCATTATTTAAGAAATCAAGAACATATCTATAGCCCATATTTTTTACATTATAATCAAGAATTTATAGCATAAGTTCTTATAACAAACCAAGCAAGGAGTTTATAACATTAAAATCAAGGCTCCAAAAACCTCTGAAGTATGGAACTTTAAGTTTCCTAAATATTTAATGGCGAGTTACATGACATTCCATGAATAAAAACCCTAAATAAGCATATTATATGGTATATCTCATCAATCAAATATGACTTTCATGAATTGATGAAAACCTAAAGGCTAGCATTATTAGGGTTCAAACCATTGTTAAAAAAAAAAAAAAACTTTTCTTACATGCTTTTCATGGATATAAACACAAATAGCTAATGCTTGACATGTGTCAACTAATTATAAAACTAAGTTATTTCCTATCTAGTTAATGTTTGGAAGCAAGGACATAGAAACACCTTTAAAACTGACTCCTAATTACCCAACTTAGTTCTAATCAAAGTGTGAAAAACCTATTCACCTTCTTATGATTTTTATGACAAGGATATATAGCTTAGAATATCTTCATTTTTTTTCAATGATTATTAGCTCTTATTATTAGGAGTCCAGATGTCTTTCACCTATGTTAACATGAACATTAACTTATTATATATGATTTGCATTGAAAAAAAAAAACCACGAGCATTCTTCCAATAAATATTCATTTTGATGGATTTTTACCCTAGATAACTCATGATTTGCATTCCATAACATCAAAATTTGCTAAATAAGATTACAATAGTATGTAACAACAGCAAAAATGACAAAGTGAAGACATTTAATCACCAAAAAAAGGGTTTAAAACCTAGTTTAATAGATGTGCATATTGCTGCTATTTCTTCACTGTTTCTCTTGGTTTTCCTTCAAAAAACGAACTACTACAATCGCTTAAAAGTGTTGTTGACACCATTAATGAACTCTATCACTCCATGGATACGCTACAACTGTCCCAGAATGGCCCCAAACTCAATGCATAACATTGATGATCAATTAACCCAAATGTGGCTCCTGCTCGTATTTTGCTTCTACAGTTTCTGTCAAATGCTGAGATCTTCACCAACTCTTGGAGCTGCTGCTATCGGGTTGAACTACTGATGAGGATCCTCGATAGTATATTCGTGGCTTCAAGAATGATTAAAGGGGTGTTGTCATGACTGGATAAGTGCTAGTTACCATAGTATGCCCAAACACTATTTCTCTCTTTCTTCTTTCATCTTTATTTCTCTTTCTTTTCTTTTCTTCTCTTCTTTTCTTTCTTTCTCTCTAATTTTTTTTTATTCCTTTCTTTTTTTTCTCTCTTTCCTTTTCTTCTCCCGATTATTTCAACCCTTCTACCTTTAGTTCTCCCTGGTAAGTTTTGGGGGGCTTTTGATAGGAAACAATGGGAGTCTTGGGGTTCTTGATCTTGCAAGATCAAGACCCTTGATCCTGGAAAAGCTATCGCCATCGTTGGTTGAGATTCACGCTCGTCCTTGCATGAGTTGCAGGATGGAAATTAAGGTTCTCACCAGTTTTTGCACTTTGAAGGTTTTGGCATGGTTAGGGTAGAGGTTTTTAGCGTGAATTTGCAGCGATTTAAGGACTAAAAAGGTGCAGGTTTTGGCTCTAGATTGCAAGTCGCGTGTCAACGGTGAGGATGTGCGTGTTCTTTATCTTCTATAAGCAAGAGACCAACGAGAATGAAGGCTTAAAACTGGCCCCCCGCCTACTTTTTCTTGTTGTATAGTTCTGGGAAAGAAAAAGACATTGTAACTGTCTTCAAAAGTTATCGTTTCTATTTAAAGTGGACGACGTTCTTTAGGTACTAGCCAAATTAGTGCTTGGGGTTTGGAGCAAATCAAAGCCGTTTTAGATAGTCTATTTTAATTAGACCTGGAACCTTGGTGCGTTTTGATTCCAGTCTCTTATATATGAAAATTTCCAATTCAACCCAAAATTGGTATGTTATTTTCTAAAAGTTTTCAATCTCACTCCTTATTTATCCCTTACTTGGTCCTTATATTTCAACGTGCATTATGCTATAGTTCTTGGATCTCTAATTTATACAATTTTAACCAATTGGAGTCTAAGTCTTTCATTTTTCTTTAATTACATCCTTAATTGAAACAAATAGAGCTCTTCTAATTCCAACACCTTTCAATTTTAGTCCTTGGACTTTTAATTCTTTTATTTTTGGTGCAATTGACTCTAATTTATTTTTTTTCAATTAAACCCCTAATTGAATTGAAAAGACCTTCAAACGTTTTCATCTATTTTATTTTGATCTCTGGCCTTTTAATTTAAATAAATTTAGTCCATTTCAACCCTTTTCCTTCATTTTTGTTTACAATTAAACACCTAATTGTCCCTAAAAATTATCCCTAACCTAATTGTACCTATTTTGACCCATTTTTTTCTTTTAAAAATCTTTCTAGCTAATCGTATCCTTAATCATATTATTTTTATTTTTATTTTTTTTGTTTTATTTGATTATCATTCGTTTAAAAAAATTTCAAAAATTATATAAAGTTTTTATGCAAATTATTTTATTTGTAATGGGGATAAAAATTGAGTTATGACATTCTTTATTATCAATCAAATAAGTATTCATGACCAAGGATTTGACATGGATTGATCCAAAATGTAAATCCAATCCAATATAGGACAATATAGGACCTATGGTGTATGGAATCAATTTTTTTTAATGAATAAACCACTCTAGTATTTCATTGAATAAAAATGATGATATTGTTCCTCCATTTGTCAAAACTTTTGATTTTCTAGAAGTATCATGATCGTAAAAAGAAAAGGTATGCTTTTTTTTTATTATTATTATAAATGACCTACTTCACTCAACTTAAAGATCAATTAGAAAGATTTTTGCTGATATAATAAGAACTACATATTTAATGTCAAAATATAAGACAAAAGCTAGGAATGCACTTAAATATACAAGTCATTTTGGAGTTATTCAAGCTCTAATGGATGGAACAAAACTAATTTTCATAGAAAATCTTTTTCTATCTAAACACGATACTTGTTTCTAATTCTTCTTCCAAGTACAATATAACCCTAATGGGTTATGATTTTTTTTTTTACAATCCCTATTTTGTTTATTTGTGCATTTTTGTTTTTGTTGTTTTGGTTGTTTTTTACATTACATATTAATTATTTTTTTAATTCTCAAATCAATTAGTGATAGTAAGGATCAATATTAGGCCTTGTTATTTGGATGTTGTCTTGAAAATAATAGAATCGGTTAAGCACAACTACATTTTCTTTTATATCTATAATTTTATACTTGTTTTTTTTTTCTTTACATTATGTATTAATTGTTTCCTTTATCTACAAACCAATAAAGGATGGTAAGGTAAAATATCAAAACCTATCCTTTAGATGTTACCTAATAAATAATTGAATCGGTTAATACATGACCATGTTTTTTATGTTCAATTTTATATTTATTTTATATATTATTTTTTTCTTTTATTTGCAAATCAATCCAAGATGATACGGTATGATATTGACCCTTGTACTTTGGATGTTGTCAAGCAGTTAATAAAATTGGTTAATCCATGACCTTTTTTATGTGCAATTTTTAACTTCTTATCATTTGGTTATGTTATGTATTAATTGTTTTGTTTATCCGCAAATCAACCTAGGATGGTAAGATCTGATATTAGGCCATGACCTATGGGTTTAACGGTGCCTCCAATAATATCCTTTCGATCTATTTCTTTAGCTATTTACTCAACTACTATCCTACCAGCAAGGTCACTTTCATAGTGGCAATATTTTATTTATTTATTTAAAATTTTCATATGTAATAAACATTTTAAAAAATATTATTCCAAACCTTTACTTGTAATATAACTTTGATGTTTAATATATGATTTATTAAATTTGAATTTTGAATACGTGTGGATGTTTGTTTAGTTGTTTTTTAGACCAAGTTATAATATCCTCCTTCTGTAGTGAGTGAATTTAAGCTACACTGACTTGACTCCATATAGGCCCATCAAGAAAAATTGGTGGCCTTTAGACTCGTTTCAATTATAATTGAATTAAACTAGCTTGAAGTCGAGTTTATCATTCACTATCCTCTCGGATCCAATGCTAATATTTTAAAAGTGAGGATTAGGCTTTATTAATGGGCTTAGGTCT
>Ga0307507_10007622_pt1 | contig 15559 bp, 4 predicted proteins | sample 7_EM_MG_FD_207223 | JGI IMG/M metagenome (GOLD analysis project Ga0307507, IMG submission 207223) | Populus trichocarpa ectomycorrhiza microbial communities from riparian zone in the Pacific Northwest, United States - 7_EM | ecosystem: Host-associated > Plants > Roots > Unclassified | place... | reverse complement strand
TCTCTTCTAAGGGAGCTTCACTTGCCCCACTGCGAAGAACTTGAGTCTCTCCCTCCGCTTCCTTCAAGCTTAGAAGAAGTGGATGTTTCCAACTGCTTTGCATTGGAAACTATGTCGGATGTTTCAAACTTGGGAAGCTTAACGTTGCTGAACATGACAAATTGCGAGAAAGTGGTGGATATTCCTGGCATTGAATGCTTGAAATCCTTGAAACGGTTATATATGAGCAATTGCAAGGCATGCTCCTTGAAAGTAAAGAGAAGGCTATCCAAGGTTCTCTATCTTGTACCTATATGTGCCAGTTTTAGAGTAACAAGGTTTTGCCTCTTACTTTTTTCTTTCTTTCTTTTTCATTATTATTATAGGTTTGCTTGAGGAATATACGCAACCTAAGCATGCCTGGGAGCAAAATCCCAGATTGGTTTTCTCAAGAAGACGTAAAATTTTCAGAGCGAAGAAACCGTGAAATCAAAGCTGTGATTATAGGTGTCGTTGTCTCTCTCGACTGTCAGATACCAGAGCAGTTGAGATATTTCCCAGTTGTACCGGACATTCAGGTCAATCTACTGGATCAGAATAAACCTATTTTCAGCACCACATTGTACTTAAAGGGAATACCAAAGACTCATGAAGATCAAATCCACTTATGTCGATATTCACATTTCAATCCATTGGTTTCAATGCTGAAAGATGGCTCTGAGATACAGGTAAGAAAGCGAAAACCACATGTGATTGAAGGGGTGGAGCTGAAGAAATGTGGAATTCATTTGGTTTATGAAAATGACGATGATTATGGTGGAAATGAAGAATCCTTGGATGAAAGTCAGCAATCTGTATCACAAAAACTGGCCAATTTTTTCAATTCATAAGAGGAAGATAGCCAAGTTTGTTGAAGTTGAAAAACAAAGTGAAGATATTGAAGGTAATGAATGATATAGCAGTTCATCAAGTATGCGATTTAAGTTACTTCTTTACTTCCTGCTCATATGCTTTTAGCTGATCTAATGCTTGTACCTTTTTGTGAACAACGTGAGCACGTTTGGGAACGCGGCTGCGGCTGCGTTCCTAAAAAATTTGAAATTTTTTTTTTTAAAAAAAATTTAATATGGTTTGTATGGTTTGGATCGTTTTGATGTGCTGATGTCAAAAATGATTTTTAAAAAATTAAAAACATCATTGGCATGCATTTTGACACGAAAAGTTATTTGAAAAGCACCCGCAACCACACTGACAAACATGCTTTAAATGATATAGCAGTTCATCAAGTATGGCTTGGAGGATGCTGGACAGGTCTTGGTTACGTACTGGGAGACAAGTTATAAAGCCAAGAGAGCTTCTCTGCTTGTTGGCTATTTTATTTGTGGCTGGATTGGGGAGCATATCACAATCATTATCGGCATAGAGTTCTGATTTCCTCGGGAATTAGTTTATGGATTATATGTGTTTGTTGTCCATGCTGATCTTATTTTATTATCTTATTTAATTTCATTTATGTTTTATATGGTCGACGAAAAAGTCATTGAGAGCAAATTTCTCCTTTCAGTTTTAAACTATTTTATAAAAACAAGATATTTATTTATTGATATTTGTTTAATGTAAGTGTTATTTTTTTATTTAGTTAATTTGTTTATGTGTTTGGACTTGGTCTTGTTTATTTATTTAATATTTAGTATTATCATTTCAGTTTCTATAATGATTATTATTGTTACTGGTTTATTTCTCAATTATCCATTTTTAAATAAAAAAAAATCATTGTCATTTATTCAAAATCTATCTTTTCATTATATAGATAGATTAGAACAAATGGTTTTAGTTCATTCATCATTATTTTCTTTATTTTTCCTTTATTCTTCTTTGAAATCAATTCCATTCAATTTTAATTTTCAAATATTGAGTAGGATTTTTAGTACTTTATCAAACCTATAATTGAGCCTCAAACTAAAAGTTTATTGGATTGTGTTTATAAAATCTCAATTATTTTCATGATTTGGACTGAATTGAAAACCACTTCAAATTGAACTGGTTTAGTTCGGTTAAGGTCAGATTTTTGGTGTAAAAACTCGTAAACCTAGCACAACAAAAATGGGCATTTTTTTTTAATAATGAACCTATATTAAATTGGGTTTTAACAATATATTGTTGGTTTTAACTTGTTTGTTGGATTTTTAATAAAACTTTTGTTTTATGAGGCCTTTTAACAAATCCAGCCTTACTCCATTACTAAATTGAAAATTCAATTTAAAAGGAACTCAATTAGACATTTGCATTCTTTTTCCTCACCTAACCAAATCACTGCAACTTTACTATTCTATCGAGCCTTCTATTTTTTTCTTTATAGGTGTCATAACTTATTTTTGGGTTCTTCCCCTAAATTTACCTTTTCCTTTTAAAATAAAAATAAAAAACAAAAGCAATAATAACAAGAAAACTAGCAACTTGGCAAAAAAAGGCCGAGAAAGGTTTGAAATATGTAGAAGAATCAAGCTGAAATTTTAGATGGAATTAAGAACCTTATCACATTTCATTGTACTCAAGACTAAAGAGACAATGCAGATTCAAGGTAAAATTAAATGATTATTGGAAGAATCCACATAAAACTTAAGTTCAGGGACTTAATTAGACTTTTAATAGGCCAATTTGATTTACTTATAAGCTAAATTAAAAGTTTGATTATGTTTAAGAAATAATTTGGGTCAAATTAAAAAGATTTAATTAGGTGTAAGGACTTAATTATACTTTTAATGGGTCATATTAATTTTATTAGGGACTTAGTTGGTGAAAAATCAAGTTTGGGAGGCCAATTTGGGCCTAATTGAGAAGATTAAAATTTTAGAGGATCAAATTCAATTTTTACAAAGTTAATTGGTTGAAATCAGGGACAAAATTGCAAGAAAATCAAACTTTAGGGTCAATTAAGGGTTAAATTAAAGAAATTCATAACCAAGTATATTTTTTAGAAAGACACTAAACTCTGAGAACTCAATTTGTTTAAAACAAGGGTAAAATTGAAGCAAATTAAAAGTTTAATGGTCAATTGAGGGTTAATTTACATAAATTCAAAATCAAGGACCAAATTAAAAAAGATGTTGAAATTCAAGGTTGATATTGGAGTTCGGCAAGGCTAAAATCACATAAATTTAAAAGTTTGAAGTCAATTAGGGATGCAATTAAAAGAAATCAAAAGCTGAATGATTAAATTGAATTTTAGTCAAATCCTAATTAAAACCCTAAGAAAATCAAAATGATGCCGATGCGTTTTGACCATAACAGTTTGTTTTGGAACAAAATGACGTTGTTTTGACAAGCACAAAAAAAAAAAAGATGCTAGACGACTTGTCGTCTTGCTACTGTTCATCATTTTCCCCTTGTAAATCTTCTCTCATCCATTGCATGCCGAACGTGAATTCACGTTCTGCAATGGTGGAAATAATTAACATGGTCACTAGGTTAGGCTAATGATCATGTAACGTGGGTGGGCTGGACTCGTTTCAGCCCAGCCCACATGGCTGAGTTAGGTCATTAAAAAGAGAGAAAGGATTGTTGGGCCTTCAGTGGGCCCAACCCATTCCAATCGGGTTGGACTTGGGCCTCGGGTGCATCCAGCCCATTTTTAAAAAATATAATAATAAAAAATTAGAAAGATCATTTTTAAAATTATTTGTGGGATCATCACATGTTTTTTCCTCCAATAATCTTGTTTAATATCGGGTCGTAGACTTACACCATTAGATACAGACCCAATATAAAAAATATCTGATTTTTCTCAAAAAATTAAAAAATAAATTATATTTTCAAAAAACAATTTTTTTTTTGTTTTCATGCATACGACCAAATCCTAAAGTTTTTTCATGCATATTTTCTAAAAAGATAATATCATATTTTTATCATATTGTAAGAAATGCAAAAAAAAATATCGTAACCGGTTTATGATTATCCAATAGAATTTGATAAAAATAAAAAAATTCCCATAACAATTAGTTTGTTAGTCGGAATGTTAGGAATTAACTATATCTAGAAGATAAATATGATGATAAATCTAGGTCTTGGAACAGTTAGGATTTAATCCAATACGGTAGAGATTTCCTCACAAAAAAAGATCCACCTTAATCCTTAGATGAAATCAATGGATAGAAACATGGTCTAGAAAAATAATCAATCAACAATGCAACTTACCTTCGATATGATATACCGGAGGTGATGCATCTTTCTCTTGTACAATTAGTCCTCTTACCTAAACTCTCATAAACCATTAGGTTTCCGAGTGATCATAATACTAGGTGACAACTCTTGAACCCTATAATTATAATTTTATGATTAAACTCAAAACCTCCTTTCAATTCTAGAAGGCTACTCAGTCATTCGATGTCCTGCACGTCATGACAAAAAATGTACACAATAAATTTTTGGTCCAATTAAAAAACAATGCACTAGGGAAATATGAGCACCTCAAATTAACAGAGGTGTTAACATTTCTTACCGAGCAGATATATTAACATATTAGCAAAGCTAATAAGAATAAATTTAAATTAGAGGAAATTAAATAAAAAAATCCAGCAACAACAGCATCTAGAAAATCTAGTAACAATAAAAGCTTAACAATCCTACAAGGTTATGATATAAAAACACTAGCAAATTAGTAAGAGTTAGTAATCAACAACCGAATCTAAGTAATCAACAACAACTGAAACTTTCAAAAAGCAAAGTCCATGGCCCATAAATGACCATTGAAATTGTGTTGATCCAAAAAATGGATCGTTGTACCTAAACATTACAATGAAAAATGCTATCTTAATAAAATATTCCATTGAAAACTGGCTTATCATAAAAGACAAGATTGAAAGAATATCAATGGCTTCTTTTTAAATACTATGACTAGCTATGCTTTTTCAAAGGAAAATAAAATAAAAGGGGAGAGAAGAAATACTAAAATGCATATATGTAGACTATAGATAGAATTTTATATAAAAACTAGAAATATTAAAACATGTAGAGACTTTTTAATGAAAACAATTATATGGAAGAATAAAATCAATCTCATGCACATTTGAACATGATTTGCAACCGCTAATAGGAGATTTGATCTAACCATTTGTGACCCTATATAATGTTGAGTAAGAAATCCCATTTGTCTAGCATGGTTGACAATAGGAAAGACTTGAAAACAATAAACATAAATGTTAAGAAGTAAAATTCAAATTGCTCATGCAATAAATTTAAGGATATATAACTATATCTTAATAAAATGAGGTACAATATATATATATATATATATATATATATATATATTCCCATTTAGATCCGTGACCCATAAAAATTGAAAATCAAATACAATACAAAATATTCTATAATTTTTATTTTTTTATTAAAAACCTAGTAGTTTCATATGGCCAAGAAGTGGACCTTACATCATACATCATTGTATAATTTTGATAAATCCACAAAAGCTTCCCTACTAGTACCATATCCACCCTCACTTGCTTTTGATTGATATGATTTTTTAAGGATCTCCCATTCTTCCAAGTCAACTTCTCTTTCCAAGAGAGATTTCTTCACATGCTTAACAACTTCTCATTCAAAAATGATCTTTGGAGGGAGGTGGTATTAAGCTTATCTAAAAATCAAACCAAGTATTAATGAAAAATATTTTAAAATACAGAGTGAAAGAATAAAGAGAGGAAAAGTACCTTTGAAGTTTTGATAGTCTTAATCACATATTTGATCCTTCCACTACACCGTATCACCAAATGAAAATCCAAAGTTTGGTTCTTGGATTCATACATTCATAGTCCTATCCTATAAGATTTGCAAGGTCGGTTAGCAAACAAAAACTCTAAAACAAAATAGTTGACTTTTAATTAGTGAAATCGAGTTAAAAAGTCTTTTGCTTAAACAAAATAGAAGACAATATAAACATGACTAGAGGGTTTATAGCTAATGTTATTTTCAATAAAAATCTTAAATGTAAAAAAAAAAAAAACAACTAAAACATAGCAATAAACTCCACTATGAGCTTAAAAGATTATATTTTTTTTTGCTTAAGATTACCTTAAAATAGATGGATTTAAGCTTTGATCAAAAGATTATTATAATTTTTTATGAATCAAACTAGAATGAGAGAGACGATATAGGGTCAAGAGAAGAACGAGAGAGGGGAGAACAAGAGAGAGAGGGCAGAGGAAGGTGTGGCTAGTGGCTGCTGTCAAAACTCAACTTTTAGGGTTTGGATATATTTCTTTTGTACCCTATTTATTTTTTTATACTATTTAAATTCAATTGAACTAGTTAGTTCAATCGATTTCAGTTTTCTATAATAGAAACCAAACTGAACCGAGTATTTTTCTTGTTTTTTAATCGATTTCTTTGATTTTTCGATTGATCGAATGATTTTTTTTTATTTGTTTTTCAGTTAATTTGTTTTTTGATTTACTCGATTGGTTGTTTTTTTTAACACCCCTATTCATGCTTAAACATGTCAAATGACTCTACATGGATGATTATTAAAAACATGTATTCTCAAAATTAATCAAACCCACACCTTTTATCCAAGATTGTTAAGACCGAGCCTGTTAACTTAATCAAGAACCCATGAGCCAACCAATATAACAATTCGGTTATGCTAAAAATCCTTAATGGGTTAAAGTTGATCAAGAACCAAAAACTATATGGTAAAATCACCAACCATCTAACTTATAGCTTCCTTTATTGTTTAAATGTTAATAAAATTATAAGCATAGGGTTCTGAGATATAAACTACCTCATAATTCAAATATTGCACTTAAGGAGTGGGGTAGGCTATTACATATTATTGATCTATTTGTATAACCTTCGCATGCTTTGATACTAATAAATGAAAAAGGCCATATTATTTCAAGGGAAGCGACTTCTTTGGTGATTTTTTAGCAATGCAGTATTTGTTTTTCATTTCTCTTTAGCATGATAGCATCTTAAGTTTCTAGAAGCATAGAATATCAACTTACGATTTAATGCACCCATCTTATAATTTTCCTCTCATCTGTTCTAGCAATTCTATATATTTTTATAAATTGCATATAGTTTAGGTATAATGAAATGATAATTTAAAACTATAAAATATTGAGATCAATGATTTAAAGTCATTTAATGATTGAAAGGATGTTTGATTATTGTGAAAGTCCTATAGAAGTGCTAATTAGAGAGGTAACTCCAAGTTCAACACTTTTGAATTATCAGAAGTCTTATCTCATCGTTGTCTCTTTTGTTAGCTAGCACATGCTTAAAGTATACTATAATGCACGTTTAACAAACTTAAAGTATCTTAAAATGATTAACATAATACTTGATCAATTTTGATTGCTTTTTTTTTATAATGTTGCACAAGAAAAGTCATTGGAATCATTGAGCAAAAGTGCAATTCTTTCTTATGGAATGGAACAAGTGACTTTACCATGGGAGCAGAAGTAGCATGGGGAAGGTTACTTTCCTAAAGTAGGAGGGAGGTTTGGGTTTGAGGACGATAAAGGAATGGAATATAACTTACATTATGATATCTATATGCAGTCTTTTTCTTCAATTAGGATCCTTATGAGTTGATTAGTTTCAACTTATATGTTAAAAGGAGAAAGTTTATGGGAAGTAAAGATTCTACAAGATTGCTAAGAATTTGGACTATACTGCCTACCATTTAAAAGAGGATTTATCATAATATTAGTAATGACAAAGCTACCGTTCTTTGATAGGAATCATGGCATCCTAAAAGCCTTCTCGTCAAGAAATATAATCATAAAATCATTTATGGCATATACATTGTAATGTATGGAGACAATAAAAGCACATATCTAACTACAAATTAAGCTAAAAAGTAAAGGAAGATTTAAGTGCTATAAATTAGGTTGTAGGTTTTCATGGCTGCAAATTAGGAGGAAAGATTTTTGTTGGTTTATTTGCCAAATTATGGGGAAAAATCATGGCTGAAAATGGGATGTGTGTTCCCATATTTTAATTATAAATGAAGAGTGAGTAAAGAAAAAAGGAGTCAATTATAAAGAGTTGGGAGTTGAGTGAGTGGTGTTCCTCCTCCTCCATTACTGTGTGTGTATATTATTTATCTAGTAAAATTAGTAGCTTTCTAGTCATAGGCAATTGTCAAACCATGTTAAAAGTTGTGTTATTGATTTTAGGCATCAATCTCAGGTATAATAGTTTTTTCGTTTTATTAATTTTGCTCAGAAATAAAAGTGTTCAAAAACATGTTTAGAGGACACCGATGAACACAACAATGTGCAAAATAGAAATAGGAGTATGCTATACTCATTGAAGGATTGTTGCCCACACTATCTCACATGCCTTTTACACGTGCTAGCCATCATCTTTATCATCCACTAACCTGGTTTATAACCTAACAATCCTGGCTTGATTTAGACTTGAAACTATCTAAGTCATGAATATCCTCCATGTCATCCAAAAGGTTTATTTATCATAACACACCATTAAAAGTGTCAACTACCATGTTTTTAGACACATCGTCAAAACATTGGCATTTTAGGTCTAATCATCTTCCATGTTATCAAAGGAGAGCGATCTAGTATGTTTTGCCTATGTACACCGGTGTTATTGCTTAATATAAGACATCCATTAGGCTAGATTTTTCTTTCAAATATAAGCCATTTGAAGTATGATTTTGATAATTCTAGACTCATTTTTAGTTAAATTGATCATTTTGTACACAGCTACAAAGTCTGATTGTCTAGATTTGGACTTAAAATTAGATTAAGACTTTTTAATTACTATTTGATTCCCAATTACTCTTCAAAAAGAATAGATGGTTAGAGAAGAATTAAAGGCTACTTCAATAGACAAATTTAATGGCATAGTTTTTACGTATTATAATATATTGAAGACTACCTCTATAAGAAGAAACTTTATCTTCTTTTATTAGGGAAGAAGCTAGACAAGATGAAGGAGAATAAATGGAACCTTCTTGATAAGCAAGTTCTAGGAAAGTTACTCATAATATTACGAAGGAAATGATCACTGATGAAAGCATTCTCTAGTATGTATGAGAAGCCATCAATAAATTACAAAGTATGTATGACGAAAATTTTATTCAACCTAAAGATGGAATAAGGTATCTCTCTTACTCAACACTTGAATAAATTTAATATCATTACAAATCATTTATCATTTATTGTAATTAAGTTTGATGATGAGATCTGAGCATTGATTTTAAATAACAAGGCTATGCAAATAAATGTAAGCAACTCTATTAGAAAATTTAAATTGAAATATAACGACATTTGAGACTTGATTTTAGATAAAAAAAAAAATTGCATAAAAAAGGCTCAAGTGAAGGTTCATGTTTCCATATAGCCTTTAATATTGATACTTAAGGGAGAGGAAGAGATAGAAGCCTAAATAGGGGTAGATCAAAATTCAAATTTAAGGAGAAAAATCAAGTTAAAGACCAAGAAATAAGGAGTTTATTGGAATAATGTAAAATCTAGTCATCTCATAAGGAACTGCACAAATCCAAAAAACATCGAGGTTGATTTTATATATGTTACTAATAAAAAGGTACATGATACTTTGATTTTGGTTGTTTATAGTCTAGTTGATGATTGGGTTCTTAACTGAGGCTCTTCATTCCATACTACTCCACACTAAGAAATCATATATAATTATGTTATTGGTGATTATGGTGTGATATACCTAAATGATGGGGAACCATTGAATGTCTTTATCTCAGGAGATGTGAAAATCAAGCTATTGAATGGTTCTATATGGAATTTACAATAGCTAACACATATTTTTGAATTGAAGAAGAATATGGTTTTTTATAGGATAGCTTGATGACAATGGTGATCTAATAAATATTTCAGGAGGCATATGAAAGGTCTTTAAGGAAGCAATAATTTTGGCCTGAGGCAAGAAAATTAGTACCTTGTATATAATCTCAAGACCAAAAGATACAATTATTATTATTCCAGCTTGAAATCGAGTAGAACTATGGCACTATAGACTTAGTTATATGAGTTAGAAAGGAATGAAGCTAGTTTTATCTTAAAAGAAGTTAAGAAGTTGTCGGAGCTAAAATCAGTTATGAGAAATAATCAGAGTTAAAATCAGTTGATTTAGACATGTGTGAGAGATGTATTATAGGAAAATAAATAAAAAACTTAGCTTCATAAAAGGTGGAAAAAGCCTTGAGATAAAGAAAGCTAAAACTGGTACGTAAAGATTTAAAAGGTCTTCTCCAATGACATCTCTTTAAGGCTCCCTATATTATGTTACGTTTATCAATGACTCCAACAACAATGTATGTGTTTACTTCACAAGAAATAAATATGACATGTTCGACACATTTAAAAAATCAAATATCATGATTGATATTGAAACAAACTTGACATTGAAATGCTTGAGGTTTGCTAATGGAAAAGAGTATATTGATGGAGGCTATAAGGAGTATTGCTGCTATTAGTACCATGAGAGAGAAAATCATTTCGAGCATACCACACAATAATGATATTGGTGAGCCCATGAACAGGACCATCAATGAACGAGCTAAAAGTTGCCTTCTAGGTTATCTCCAACATTTTAGGCTAAGACAATTAACATTATAATTTATTTAATCAGTCGAGGACCTTCTATCCTCTTGAATTTTAGAATTTCAAAAGAGATTTGGATAGGCAAGGAAAGTATTCACATTTAAAAGTATTTGATTGTGTTTCATATAAGTATATAGACTTTAGAACTATAAGTAGACTTGGTTAAAAGGCTAGGAAATGTATCATAACCCAATTTTTGATAATACATATTGGTCAAAAAAAAGAGAGAAAAGGAAGAAAAAGAAAATCAATTCAAAATTTAATTCAAGACAACACAAATTGAAAATTTAAAGACTAACAAGGATGAGATTATAAGTTTGGGAGTTCATTTTGGTCAAAAATTGAAAGAATTGTTATGTTTGGGGACTTAATTAAACTTTAAATTAGTTTGATTAAGGAAATTAGGGGCTTAATTGAAGAATTAATAAGTTTGGGGGCTTAATTAAGCTTTGAATTAGTTTAATTAATGAAATCAGGGGCTTAATTGAAGAAATATTAAAATCTAGGGCTAATTTGAATCAAAATTATAGGAAATTAAAGTCCAATTACCAAAGTAAATAGGAAGGGGTATTATAGGAGGCTTAATTGATTTTCCCGAGATATTTTTGAAAGAATTAAAAGTTGAAAAGTCAATTAAAGATTGATCTGGCTAAATTGGAAACCAAGGATCATTTTGTAAATAACACTAAAATCCAGGGTTCCAATTTGCAATTGATTCAAGGGAGAAAATAAAAAAAAAAGGAATTTTTATGAATAAGAGGCTTGATTGCAAAATGCAAAACTTCAATGGCCAAACTAAAAGATGGCCAAAACGACCTCGTTTCAAGGGACTGTTCATCTACTTCTTCGTCTAAAACAGTGAAAGCCTGCCTATAAAAAATAAAACCAACAGCCGTTGGCCAGGTTTCACTACCTTCAGACCAGACCTAGATGTAGATCGAATGATCTACCATCTGTTCCTTATCTGACCGACCTTCCTCCACCGCCACGAGGTGCCAACAGATCGAAGAAACTGCCACCAACAGTCCAGCAATGGCAAAAATGTTGGTGTTCCAATCCAGCCGAAACATAGTCCCAGACCTTATCATTATCCTAGGAAGATAAGGATCAGATTTCACACAAGAAAGCCTATAAAAGGCAGAGGCATAATAAAAAGAAAAAAAAGGGAGAAAATGAGAAAAAATAGAGAACAATAAAAATAACAGAGGAAGACAGAGAAGGGTGACTGCAAAATCTTCTTTAAAACTCCAGCGACAATCATCAGGGATCACCTCTAAACTTAAGCTACTTCAACGACACCACCCTTCCCTTATACGTTATTGCCATCTTGGTAGCCTTCCTAAACAATAGATTAAACGAAAAAAGAGACAGGGAGAAAATGAAGATTGCACAGAGAGAGAGAAAAAGTAAAGAAACCCAACAAAACAGAGGGAACAAATAAATAATCAGAGAGAAAGAAAACAAAAGGAGGAACTGAGGGGCATTGTCCAGCTACGGTGCCATCGTCTCCAACTTCATCTCCAGATCAGGTAAGTCATTTGTTTCCCTCCCTTTCTGCATTTTAATTACATAGGTAAAGCATGCGTGAATAATTCACGCATGTGTATGCCAGCTAGCCGGGTCAACTCGTACGGCTGGGCCAGATTTGCCCTCCAAAAAATAGGAAATGTTGAGGTCGGGATGGGCCAGGGTCTTAGGCCCAGCCGACCCAAATTATTTTGAGCTAAGGGGTGTGTTTGGAAAAAGACACTCTTATGCCTTTCCTTTTTATTTCGGACCCCTTTCTTTTGATATCTGGCTAAATAAGTTCTTTTTTTATATTAGAAAATTTCAGAAAAATTTAAGGGTCTTATTTGATTTATTTATGGGTCCCTTGCATTTTTTTTCGTGTTGTTTTGTTGGCTTTGCTATATATTTGATTTGTGGACTTTTATTATAAAATGTGAATTTGACATGCAAGATTCATAATATCGAGAACAAGCTACTCATTATTATTCATGCTGATAAAATGAGTGTTTAAAAAAGATAAATTTTTCTCAAACAAAATCTTGAGTTTTTACCTGAGCCTCTTGTTCTGAAACCCATAAAAGCAGAAAGTCACCTCATAATATACCTTCACCAATGGCAAGATCATCGACATAAGAGCAAATCATCCTATTTTCAAGAAACATTACCAAGAGGTTGCAAGATTTTAAATAGCAAATTATTTTAAACTTACATCAAAACAATTTTTGTTTTCAAAATGCAAAGATCAATATTTCAAAATTTATTTTGGGTAAAGATTCCTTCACCAAAACTAAAAAAAGAGAAAGGAGAGAAGGGTTACTCAAAAGTATTATTTGTCTGAGTCACTGACAGAGCACACTTAGAAGCAATAGCCAATATAAAAGGGCAATATTGTACTTAGAGGGGGATTTGATCTCTTCGGGTAAAGGAAAAAGAGGAAAAAAAACATTTCCTACAATGAGAAAATAGGGCATTCTTGTTTATAAAAGGCAGTTTGATCCTTTTAAGACTTCTAGTAACACTAAAGGTTATTAGTAAAAAACAGAGTAATAAATGATCCTCCCAAAATGATCAATGAGACAAAGAATGTTCGACAAGTAAATTTGTCACGATAGGTACCATAAAAGGCTAAGTTGGGTAAAATTGCAAGTTTTCTAGAAAACATTTTACATGAGCCAACTTGAGTAGGCTAAAAGCCAAACAACGAAGAGGACTTAAAATTAGAAATGACATGACCTCATCAATCAAGCAATAAGGAGATTGAGAAGAAATGGGGGTCTATATTTTAAATCAGGTAAAAATACATGCATATCATCTAACTCTAAAACATTGAACAAATGCATTTTTACGGAATTCATGAGAGGAATCCCCGATAGGATCCATCAAAGAGGAAGGTCACCTCGAAATGGCTAAGAATCGAAAATGCTTTTGAAAAATTTTTTATTTTGAGAAATTTTTGACTTGGGTAGGTTGTCCATGATAATTAGGCCACCAAAAAAATCTTTGTATGTTTCAATCGGGAATGTCACCCATCATAATGAAACCCTTTGAGTTTTTCACCCATGATCAAGTCATCTAAAACAATTAGACCACTCTCGAAAAATCTTTGTATTTTTCACCAACGAGTAGGTTGTATGGGACAATTAGACCATTTGTGAAAAATCTCAGGCAGGTTGTCAGGAACAATTAGACCACTTTCAAAAAATCTTTATATTTTTCACCAACGGGCAAGTCGCCTAGAACAATTAGAGTACTTTCAAAAAAATCCTTGTATTTTTCACCAACAAGCAGGTCACCTAGAACAATTAGACCACTTATAAAAAATCCTCACATTTTACACCAACAGGCAGATCGCTTGGAACAATTAGACCACTTTAAAAAAATCCTTGTATTTTTCACTAACGGGTTGGTCGCCTAGAACAATTATACCATCTCCGAAAATTTCTGGATTTTTCATGGACAAGGTAGGTCACCTCTCAAACGACTAATTTTTCTTCAGATTTCACTCTCTCGCAAGGAAGGTCATCCGTCATTTTACTACTCTTCTTTGTAAATTTACTGCACAAAGCCAAAAGAAAACATGAATTTCCAATGGCTTTGCATAATAAATATTATAAAGATGGGGAAACTCTCATAACCTAATTTTTGACAACATATATTAGTAAAAAAAAGAGAAAAAGAGAAAAAATAAAATTAATTCAAAATTTGAGTCAAGACAACACAAATTGAAAATTTGAGGACCATTAAGGATGATATTATAAATTTGGGAGTTCATTTTGGTCAAAAATTGGAAGAATTAATAAGTTTGGGGACTTAATTAAACTTTGAATTAGTTTAATTAAAGAAATCATGAGCTTAATTGAAGAATTTTTTGATTTTTTTTCCTTTCATGCACTATTAAAATATAAATATCAGTTAATAATTTTTAGAAAATTAATTTCAATTAACAAATGCAATTTAAGTTTACAAATATTGAGGTTACGCGCATGATAATATCAATGATGAAATCATCGAAGGACATGTCATTGTTTCAATGGAGTCAAGTTTTTTAAAATCCTGAAAGGAAACTCATGATTGATGTTTGGTTTAGAAAGTTCAAGATTAGTATATACTTAAAAAAAATTATTATGTTAATGCAGTTATTTTATTAATTTTAATGAACTAATTCTTTTACAAATTTGTCATGAAAGGAAATATTTTAGTGGGATAGGCCTGCAACATTATTGCTAGGAAAGTTTGGGAGAACCACAGCACAACTAAGTAAGATTGAATTCCGATGTTCTCATTTTCCCTAAAGATTTTTTCCCTTGTGATGGTGACCTCCTGCGTTTAAGTTCTTCTTTCTGTAACAAATTGTTCCCCTTTCCCGCCTAATTTTCCCTTCATCTTTCTTTTTCCTTAATGGCAAAAAAAAAAAAGAAGAAAGTTGCATCTCTTCTTTCTCGTGGAAAGAGAAATCAGTCTTTAGAAAAGTCAAATCTTCCCAAAAACTCAAACCCGATTATAACTCTTGAAGCCCCCACTTGCTTTTCAAGCATACACCGGTCATGAATCCCTTTTCTTAGAGAAGACTCCGCTGGCCAAATCCCTAACTGGTGGGTCCAGTCCGAGTAAATATCTCATTCATGTTGAAAATGCCTCGACTGCTCATGGAGTTAATAGTGTATCCTCTATTCAAGATAATGTGATAGTGGAAGATGGTCTGATGATGGAGATTTTGAAAAAGATCAAGTGGATTATGTTGAGTCAGAGAGTGATTTTAGGAGTGGCTCAAAATTCTTTTATTCCCCTGCTTATAACTCTATTAAAGGAATGGAAAATGTAAGTTCTGAAGGTGCCAATAAAACCCCTGGTGTTGATATAAATGTTGGGAAATCAGCTGCTACTGAAAATGGTTCTCAAGCAAAATCGTGTCCCCCCCGTTGAGGATGTTTCTCATTTAGGTACTACAAAATCTTCTGAACCTGCAAAAA
>Ga0307507_10007621_pt1 | contig 15562 bp, 7 predicted proteins | sample 7_EM_MG_FD_207223 | JGI IMG/M metagenome (GOLD analysis project Ga0307507, IMG submission 207223) | Populus trichocarpa ectomycorrhiza microbial communities from riparian zone in the Pacific Northwest, United States - 7_EM | ecosystem: Host-associated > Plants > Roots > Unclassified | place... | reverse complement strand
TTGACCACGACGATGATCAGGGCCGGTGGTGCGCTCTGCGCGGCGAGTGATTCCAGGGCCAGCAGCACGCCGGCCTCCTCGTCGCGAGCGGGGAGGATCACGGCGGTCTCCAGCAACGGGGCCGCGCCCTGGGTGACCAGCCGTCGGCGGTGCGCGGCGTGCCCGCGTCGGCCTCTGCTGTGGTCGGGCCGGCCCCGGTGACGGCTTTCGTCAGTGGGCGGAAGGCCTGACGGGACCCTGACCGCTGGGCCCGGGCGTCCAGTGGTGATCATGTGGTCGGACATGGTGTGGTTGTTGCCCCCCGCGGCATGGCTGCCGCTTCTTTCCTCGACGGCCGTTGGGCCGCCCTGTTGCCTGCTGCTGCCCGCTACCGATTCCCCCCGGCACGGAGCAAGCACCACCACTGCGACGAGCGACGGCACGAGAGGCCATTGTTGAAGCACTGGTTACGGTCTCGGAAGGGTGATTGATGGGCGCGCAGGAGCCTGGATGAGGGCAGTGAAGCGAAACAGAGATTGAGTGGTGAGAACAGGGCGCGCATTTTCTCTACGCGCCCCCTGTGTGTGACCCGAAGATGAGAACGCCCGACACCGCACCACAACCGCACCAGATCGAGCGGGGAACAGCGGGGAACCACGGTGAAAGCCACGGAGCCCGACGAGGCCTCAACCAAGCCGTTCGCCCAGTTCAGCACCCCAACCGCCCACAAATGCCCGCAGCTTCCCAAGCTGAGAGTGCGAGTTCGATTCTCGTCACCCGCTCCAGATTGAAACCCCAGGTCAGTGGCCTGGGGCTTGTGTATTGGTGAGCCGTTTCCGGGCTTCGCCGACAGCCCTGGCCCCGAAGACTGGGCACGTGGAGGGCACGAGGGCATTGCGGTGCAGCCCGCTCACGTCGCGGCACGGCGCTGACCTGTGACTTCACCTCGGCCATCGGCAGGCTCGCGCGGTGAGCGCACTCAGCCCGCCCGTCCCGCACGGTGCCGGACGCACACCGCGCGTCGCGAACGCAAGGGTCCAAGTCGCCTGCGGATGCAAGGCGCTTGGCCGCAGAGGATCTCCTGTCAGAACGGGAGGTCGTCGGGCAGCACCCGGAACGCCTTGTGCCGGCCCAAGGGGCGTACGGCCCGGAAGTCGCGTCGGTCGAGGGTGAGGATCGCGTCGGTGTCGTAGTCGGCGGCGAGCGCCACGTTCACCGCGTCGGCGAGGTCCAGGTCGAGCGCGTCGGGACGAGACCCACTTCTCCTGGCACGGCGCCACCGACAACGACGTACCGATGTACTACCGCGTCCACAGCCCCGTTCTTCTCATCGAGCTCGACTCCCAGGACCTCGGGCCCATCGGAAAAGCGGCGGGTGGAACACCGGGATGAGTCAGCGCCACATCCACGCCGTCATCCGCACCCCGAACGGCAACGACTACGGCAAGAACCTCCTCGCCCTGCACCTGGCCCTCGACCACTGACGAGGTGCCGAGGACGGCCCCGTGGCTAGGCCGGGCACGGTACTGGGGAACGCGGAGAATCCGCTCGGGTTGCTCGTCTCCCGATGTTCCAGGCGCCTGGAGGGACGGGTCCGTTGAGCGGACTGGCGGCGTTGCACACCCGTTGCTCGAAACGGAATATGTGGCCTTCCCGCTCGTTCCGGCCTCTCGGCAGGTTCAGGGCGGACAAGGCTTGGCTGAACGCAACTGGGCGCTGTGGGTTCTCTCTACGGGCACGGCTTCTGGTAGGGGATTTCTGGGGCGTATTTCTTCCATTGTGCGGCGGTGATGGAATTGCCCGTGTACGAGCACAACCGATCGGCGAGTTCGGCAGGGTCGGTGTCGTACAGGGAGATGTTGCCGTCGGTGTCGCTGCCCGCGATGGCAAGCTTTTCGCCCGTCGAGGAGAATGCGATGGAGCTCACCCAGGTTTGATCTTTCGGGCCGAGGGATGCCTGGAGTGCTGGAGCGGTGGGATCGCGGACGTCCCACAGTTGCAGGGGCGTGTCGTTCCAGACAGCCATGAGGTGGCCGGTCGGATCGAAGGCGATGTCGGAGAGGTCCTGTACGGTGCGGACCGATGCGACGTTGCGCGGATGCCGAGGGTCAGCGGTGTTCCACAAGGTGACGGTGTCGAACCCGCTTCCTGAGGCCGCGAGCAGGTGGCCGTCGCTGCTCATTCCCAGCGTTCGGCCAACTGCCTTGGAAACGGTGACGGAGGATTGGACCCGACCGTCCTTGACGCTCGACAGGCGCAGGGTCGAGCAGCCGCAGAGGCCCTGTGCCGCGGTAGTGGAGGCGACGAGGTTGCCGGCACCCCAAATACTCGATCCGTCGTTCTTGTGCGGGAACGGTGAGGTGCCACGGTGTACCGGATGCGCGGGGTTGCTGATGTCCCACCAGTCGCGTCCGGTCGAGGTGACGAAGAAGGCCGTACGTCCGTCGTCGAAGACTCCGGCTGTGTCAATGGTGCGGTCGGACGCGGGGAGCGATCCGACATGTGTCGCGCGACCCGAGCCTGTGACACGCCAAAGGTGGAGGCGGTCGTCGTTTCCCAGGACCGAGACCAAGCCGCCGGCATCATCCCAGTCAACCTCCCAGCGGAATGGCACGTTGAAGATACTGCTGGAGGAAGAGGCCCTGGTGTCGGCGGTGCCCAGGGAGGCGGCCTCGGTGGGGTGGCGTGGGTCGTGCAGGTTCCAGAGTCGGACCGCGCCGCCGGCCGCGACCGTCAGCAGTGTGGTCGCGTTGAGGTGCGCGACGACCTGCGCCGACCGCACTGGCAGTGTGCCCACCGGAGTAGTGCTGTCCGGCGAGGAGAGGTCCCAGATGCCGACCGACGAAGAGTCCTTGTAATCGGCGGCCCGAATCGGCGCGGCTACCTGCTGTCCGTTGGGGCTCAGCGACCAATGGGAGCTGAAGTCGATGAGGCTGCCGAACAACGAGTCGGGCAGGTCGACGCCGTTGGCTTTCGGCAAAGGCGAGTGCCACTCCCGCACCCGGCCGTCGAGCCCACCCGTGAGCAGTGCCCCACTCGATGTGTAGGCCATGGACAAAGTGCCGAACCCGACCGTGGTGCAGGTGACCGACGAGTTGTCGATCGACTGCTGGCCCACTGTGGCGGACATGTCGAGAGCGCACAGTTGGCCCTTGGAATCGCCGCTGTCGGTGCCGCTGAAGTGGAGCTGACTGCCGTCCGGACTGAACGCGAGCGTCCTCATGGAGCTCATGCCGACGCTGGAGTCGACCTTGATCGACGCCGGACGGGCCGGGTCGCCCACGCGCCAGAGTCCCATGGTGTCGTTGCTGACGGCGGCCAACAGACCGCCGGTGGGGCTGAACCCTATGGCCTGGTACCCGGTCTTGATGGTCGCTGTCAGAACCGGGGCGGTCGGCCGGCGTACGTCCCACAGCCGGGTGGAGCCGTACAAGATGGTTTCGGCGAGCACATGCCCACGGGGAGCGAAGGCGACTGCGGCGAGGGCGTCGCCGGGCTCTCGCGTCGGGTTGGGCAGGTCGGCAAGAAAACGTGGGTGGGCGGGTTCAGCGATCGACCACAGCAGTGTGAAGCCGCGTTCCGACGCCGCCGCCAGCACTGTGCCGTCCGGGCTGACGGCCATCGAGCTGATCCTCCCCGACCCGGACTTCTGGAGGGCGGTGGGCAGGGGGAGCTGTGCCTCGACCGTGGGGCGCCGGGGATTGGCGAGATTCCACAGGCACAGGCGTGCTGTCGTACACGGGCCGGCCAGCAGGTCTTTGTACGGCGCGAAGGCGAGGGCTTCCGTTCTCACGTGGAGGGTCGCATCGAGGACCGGCGCCGTGGGATCGGCGAGGTTCCAGATCCGCAGGTTCGCCTTCTGATCGATGGCCGCGGCCAAGGGGCCATGCGACTGGGCCGCGACGCGCGCGACCGGGTTGCCGGTGTTCCCGAGGTCCCTGTCCACGGGGGTGTTGAGGGTGTTGTAGAGCTGGGAGACGGCGTCCTGAGTGGGGGCAAGGCGATACGCGGCGACGGCGAGCTGGGCCGCCAGGCCCGGATCGGCGGCGCTGAGCGCTGCCGCGTCGGCCGCCAGGTTGCCGGAGCGTACGACGGCCGTCCTGCTCGCGGCCTCGTCCCGTGCTCGCACAGTGAGCACCACGCTGAGGCCGGCAATCAGCCCCAGGACACAGACCACAGCGCCGATCGTCTGTCCGACCCGCTTCCGGCGCCGGGCCCTGCGTCGTTCGCCGTCCTGCTGTTGCTGGCTCTTGTGGAGGAACTGCCGCGCGGTCGGTCCCAGCGCGTCGGCGGCAGCTCTCGGGGCCCCTTCTTGTTCGGCCTGAGCAGCGGTCTCCTGCCTGTCGTCGCCGTCGTGACCGACGTGGCCGTCATGGCCGTCGTGATCGGCGTTCCAAGTCCTGGCCGCCTTGGTCAAGTTCTGCACGGCCTCGACGGCGGTCTCCAGCCGCTTGGCACGGTAGAGATCGGCATCGTGGCGCCCGGCCTGCTCCCAGGCACGGGCGGCGTCGGTCAGCTGCTGCACGGTCAGCAGGGTGGTCCGGTCCTCCTCGATCCAGGCCCGCAGGCGGGGCCAGGCGTAGAGCAGTGCCTCGTGGGCGATCTCGATGCCGTTCTCGTCCACGGTGAGCAGGCGTTCCGCGGTCAGCTTGTTCAGGATCCGGCCGGCGATATCCCTCTGGTCCGGGTCCGCGAGGTCGGCCAGCGGGAGTTTGCGACGGGTGTCCTCCACCCCTTCGCCGAGACGGACCAGCCTCAGCAGCAGGCCGCGCAGGAGCGGCCTCTCCGCCTCGGAATCCATCGTGCCGTAGACGGTTTCCGCCGTGTTGGCGACAGCTTCTTCGATTCCACCGGCGGCCCGGTAGTCGGCCAGGGTCAGCAGATTGTCGGAACACTTCTGCCAGGTGGCCAGCAGAGCGTGCGAGAGCAGCGGCAGAACGGCGGACTGCTGCCCGGGACGCCGTATGCGCGCCTCATCCAGCAGCGTGTCGGTCAGCCCCTCGTCCAAGCGCAGGCCAGCGACGCGCGCCGGCTCCTCGATCACGGCCTTCAGTTCGTCCCGACCCATAGGTCCGACGAGTATCTGACGTGATTCCAGGGCCTCGGCCAGGGGGGAGTAGCGTGCGCACGCCTCGTAGAAGTCGGCCCGCACGGCGAACACGACCCTGAGCGGTCCGGCCGCGAGTTCGGCGAGCCTCAGGACAAAGCGTTCCCGCTCCGCCTCCTGTGCACCCGCGGTGAAGAGTTCCTCGAACTGGTCGACCAGCAGGACACCCCGCTCGTGGCCTGAGAGGGCCGCGACCCTCTTGGCGAGCTGCTCAACAGGGCGGTCGCCCGGCGTCATCGTGGCCACCGTCCAACGCTCCGGCAGTGCCTCCAGGGCCGGGACCACGCCGGCCCGCAACAGTGAGGTCTTGCCGGAGCCCGACGCCCCGACCACGCTCAGCAGGTCGTCGCCGGCGACGATGCGCCCCTTCACCTTCTCGACGATGTCCTCGCGTCCGAAGAAATACTGGGCATCTTCGGGACGGAAGAATTTCAGCCCTCGGAACGGGCACGGTGCCTTGCGCGGACTCTCGGCGTTCCGCTCGTCCGGGCCCTCCACAGCGCGCTGTGACGGGCGCGGCACGTAGGCCCGGTTGCCGGCCAGCACCAGATGCCCGGCCCGGTTGCTGCTGCGCTGGTGCGGGCGCGGGGCGTCCTCCGACGCCAGCGCCCGGTCCAGGTAGTGGTAGAGATCGTCCAGCGTCAGCCGCTCCGGCCCGATGGGGTCGCCGTCCCGCAGCAGCTTGATGAGAGCCCCAGTGAACGTGGTGTGCGTCGCTCCGGGCTTGGCCAGACCCAGCTCTTCCGGCGCGGTGGAAGCGAGCAGGTACCCACCGCCCAGGGTCTGTTCGAGGAGCGGGTTGGGCGGCGGCCCGGAGGGATCGTCCCCGCGACCGGAGAAACAGCAGTCCAGGACAACCGCGGTATGGCGTATGCCCCGTTTCTTCACCTCTTGACGCAGAGCGGTGTATGCCAGTGCGGTGTAGGGAAGGCCCCTCACCAGATCGTCGGTGGCGTGGGTGGCCAGATACAGCTCGTTGTCCGGCCCGACCAGGCCGTGCCCGACGTAGTGGACGAGCAGTGCGTCGGTCGCTTCGCGTGCGGCCTGTGCCAGGGCGTGGCCGAACTCCAGGGGGCTGGAGGGGTTCAGCAGGATCCGCAGATTCTCGCTCGGCACACCGACGTGCTCACGCAGAGACGCAGCCAGGTCATTCATTGACCTCTCGACCGCGGGAACGTCCGGCAACGGTGAACCGGTCACGTACTCTCCGGCTCCGACGAGCAGCACTCGGGAGCCCGGTCGGGCCAGCGGGAACAAGTCCGCATCCGGGCCGCGGCCGGTCTCAGTCCTCGTCGTCACTGTGTGGCGCTCCGTCAGCCGTAGGGTCCTGTACGTCGCCGTTCCGCCAGATCGCGGCGGCAAGTTCGTTGACCTGCGCGCGGAGTTCTTCCGGCTTCATTTTCTGCACCTGTTCGGCTTGGACTTCGATCGTGATGCCGTCGGGGCGCGTTACGCGTACTGTCACCGGGCCTGAGCGCCGCCGCAGCCAGGCGATGAGCACACTGGCCATGGCCGTCGCCACTCCGCCGGACCCCACGCTCATCACGAGCTGCTCGAGCCCGGCACCGAGGGCGCCCTCCGGCACCGGCCCCGGATCCCGGCGAACGCACCCGATCAGCGCGTCCTCCGCCTCCAGCCAAGCGGCCAACTCCGCCGCGTTCTCGCCGTCCACGACGAGCGCCACTTCCCCCGACACGCCGACTCCTCCTCCACCACCGCCGCAGGCCCACGCCGCACCACCACGCGCTAGGTGACCACCAGTTGTGCGGGTTGTGCGATGTCGTGTCCGTAACCATGGCTGGGGGTGCTGCAATTCTGATGAAATTTCGATGACGTGGGGAAGCGGAGGCTTCGGGGTGGACGACGGATCTCCTCAGTTGCTGTGGTTCGAAGTGCTCGGACCGTTACGGGCATGGCGGGGCGGGACGCCGCTGGAGTCGGGGCCGGTCAAGCGGCAGGCCGTGCTGGCCGCTCTGCTGCTGCAGCAAGGAGCCGTGGTGAGTCATGAACGGTTGCTCGACGCGGTATGGGGCGAGGAGCCGCCCGCAGGCGGCCACAAGGTGCTGCCCACTCACGTCAACTCGCTGCGCAGAGTGCTCGATCCGGAAGGCACCACGCCCGCGGAGTCGGTGATCCGCAGTGGCAAGGGCTGGTACCGCTTCGTCGTCGAGGAGGTCCGACTCGATACGGCGGATCTGGACGAACGGGGAGCCGAGGCGTTGCGTACCGTCGCGTCGGGCGACCTGGCCACCGCCGCGGACCAACTCTCCGCAGTCATCGGGCTGTTCCGGGGAGAGCCCCTGGCCGGGCTGCCGGGACCCTTCGCGCGGAACGAGCGACAGCGGTTGGAGGAACACCGACGGACGTTCCGGCTGGAGCGGCTCAAGTGCCTTGTCCTGCTGGGCCGGTTCGGCGATGCCCTCGACGATCTGAGCGGGCCGTCCGCGTCTTCGGCGGCTGACCGCTACGACGAGTCGCTGACGGCCTTGCGCATGCGGGCCCTCTACGGCCGCGGACGTCAGGCGGAAGCGCTCACGACCTACGAGGACGTACGGACACTACTGCGGGACGAGCTCGGAACCGACCCCGGTGAGGAACTGCGCCGGGTGCACGAGGCGGTACTGCACCAGGACGACGCCTTTCTCCTGCGTCCGCCCGCGTCGCGCGAGAGCGCCGTGCCCGCCGAACTCCCGCACGACACCCCGGGGTTCGCCGGCCGCACCGGCGAACTCGACCGACTCCACTCGCTGCTCGCACCCGCGCGGGCGCACGGGACGGCCAACACCGTGGTCATCTCCGCCATCGGCGGCGCCGCCGGCATCGGCAAGACCGCGCTCGCCGTCCACTGGGCACACCGGGTCCGCGACCGCTTCCCGGACGGCCAGCTCTACGTCAACCTGCACGGCTTCGACCACGACCGGCAGCCCCTCCAACCTGGCGAGGCCCTCGAACTGCTGCTGCGCAGCCTGGGGCTCGCGGCGTCGGAGATCCCCCCGCACCACGAGGCTCAGGGCCGTGTATTCCGGACCCTGCTGGCCGATCGGCGCATACTCGTCCTGCTGGACAACGCGGCCTCGGCCGAGCAGGTACGTCCACTGCTGCCGTCCGGCCCGACCTGCTGCGTCCTCGTCACCAGCCGCAACCGCCTCGGCGACCTCGTCGCCCACGACGGCGCCCACGCCCTCCCCCTGGACCTCCTCCAGCCGGACGAGGCCCGCGCGCTGCTGAGCCGGACCCTCGGCACGGACCGGGTCGACGACGACCAACACGCGGTCGACGAACTGATCCGGCTCTGCGGCAGCCTCCCCCTGGCCCTGCGCGTGGCCGCCGCCAGGCTCGCGGGCGACCCGGCCCTGCGGACGGCCGACCTCGTCACCGAGATGACCGAGGGCAACAGGCTGGAGGCACTGGAGCCGGACGGCGACGCCAACTCTCCTTTGCGTACGGCCTTTTCCGTGTCCTACCGAGTCCTGGCACCCGGCGCACGCCAGCTGTTCCGGCTGCTCGGCCTGTTCCCAGGAGCGGAGTTCACCACCGAGGCCGCAGCGGCGCTCCTGGATGCGCCACTGCCGCAGGCCCGGCGTCTGACCGGTGCGCTGGCCTCGGCCCATCTGATCGAACCCGTGACGGTGGGGCGTTACCGGTTCCACGATCTCCTCCGCGAGTACGCACAGGAGCGTGCGCTGGAGGAGGAGGCGGCGCCGGACCGTGAAGCCGCCCTCGAACGACTCCTGATCTGGTACCTGAACGCGGCGCGCGCTGCCGGGGGAACCTGGTTCTTCCCGGAACTGCCCCGTGACCTCGTCCACGGCGGTCAACCGGGCCTGCCTTCCTCCACCGGAGCCTCACAATGGCTGGAGGCGGAACGGGCCAATCTGCTCGTCTTCATCAACCATGCCGCCCACCACGGTCCCCGCCCCGTCGCATGGCACATGGTCAACGCGCTGTTCGGCTACTTCTGGCTTCAGCTACCGCGAGCGGCGTGGCAGGCCACCGCGCAGACGGCGCTGAACGCGGCCACGGCCGAAGGTGACCTGTTCGGCCAGGCAGCCATGCACATCAGCCTCGGACTGATCCAGTCGGACCAGGGGGATACCGGCCAAGCGCTTGAGCATCACTCCCGCGCACTGGACATCAGCCGGGAGCTCGGTTGGGCGACGGGCGAGGCAGCGGCTCTCGGCGGCATAGGCCAGGCGGAATGGAACATGGCGCGTCTCGACAGTGCGCACGACCATGTCACCACCGGTATGCGGATCGCCCGTGAAGCCGGAAATCTCTACCTTGAAACTTTGGGGTTGGTTGTCATCGGTCTGACCTGCCGGGATCTGGGCCGACTGCACGAGGCTGCAGAGCAGCTCGAACTCGCCATCATCCGAAACAAACAGATCAGTTGGTGGGACGACAGCCTGGCTCTGCAGAATCTGGGCTGGGTGTACTGGGAACTCGGCCGTCTCACCGACGGCCTCGAGGTCCTCGTGCCCAAGGTGACCGTCGGCGAGAGGGACGGGAACCGTACCGCCCGCGCCACAGTGCTCGACGCTATTGCCAAGATCAATATCGCACTCGGCCGACACGACGAGGCGCTGGAACAGGCCGTGCGCGCCTTTGCCATGGCCAAGGCCAAAGGACGGCGCTGGATTCAAGCCAGCATTCTCAACACGGTGGCTTCCGCCCACCGAGAACTGGCACATTTCGATCGATCGATCCGACTCGGCACGCAGGCGCTCGCCCTGGCCCGCGAGTCGAGATACAGACGCCCTGAGGTGGACAGCCTCGTGGGCCTCTCACTCACCCTCAAATACACAGGCCGTAACGACGAGGCCCGCGCCCACGCCGAGCAGGCTCTTGCCCTGGCACGCGCCCACTCCTTTCGCGTGGTCGAGGGGCAGGCGCTGACCGCCCTGTGCGACATAGCGGCGTCCGAGGAAACACACGCCACAGCAGTCGAGTTGGGCCAGGAGGCCCTGACCATCCATCGCGAGACCGGCCACCGCCCCGGCGAGGCCCGCACCCTCATGGCACTCGCCCGCGCCCACCAGAAGGCCGACGGCGCTGCCGCTGAACTGATGAGGCAGCAGGCACGGGACATCTTCTCGGACATCGGCGTGCCCGCGAAGGAACACGAGGATCTCGACCAGTGACTTCCCACAGCCGGCCCGTCGCAGTCGTCCATTCGCGCACGCAACAGCGGTCACACACGCTCTGCCGAGCTCTACGCCCGCTGCATCCGCCGAGGACGCGAAGACACCGCCGAGCCGCCTGAGCCGAAGCCGCACCCGTAAGAGCGTGCAACCACGGTCAGCAGAGGTGCGATCCGGCCTCCGCGACCACCGCACAGGAAAGGTACCTACGCAGGTCAGAGCCGCAGTGCTCGCCCAAGCACCGTCGCTTGCTGTACGTAGTGATCAGTGGTCGCGTGCCAGATTCGTGGCAGAACGTTGATCGTCGGCGGTGTTCCACTGACGAAGCCCTTCACCACCGTGCTTGCTCCGGCCCTCCCGGGGAAGAGCGCTCTCAGTCTCCGTCCCCCTGTCTCCCGCTCAGTTCCAGGTCCTTGCGCATCGCATCGCGGGCCGCAGCCAGGGTGTCCTTCATCTGCTCTGTGTGGTGTTCGAACTGCTGGTCCGTGTGCCGTAATCCCTCGCCCACGGCGTAGCGGAAGCTGCGTACAGAGCGGAAATAGGCGAGTGCCGGATCCACCACGTCAGCCGGAGCGAAGAGCTCGAGTTGAAAGCGCAGCTCGTAACAGCGTCTGAACGCCCGTCGAGCCATCTGGGTGCGCTCCCGCTCGGACATCTCCGTGTTCTCGCTCAGGTGCCCCAGCTCACCGCGGGCCTGGGTCAGCACGGCGAGGAAGGCCGCGTACAGATCACGTCGGGTCTTGCGCCACTCGGACATCACGTCGTATGTGTGCCTGCGGTCCTCCCGCACCAGCTCGCGGTGATCTTTGCGTGCCTCCACCAGCAGCGAAGTACCCATGGCGACACACGCACCCAACAGTGTGGCCAGAAGAGTCGCCCACTGCGTCATGAGCCGACCACGGGGTGCTGTGTGCCGCCGTCCCCGATCCGCACCCTCTCGGCGCTGTCGGCGTCCACGGTGACGTGCCCAGTCCGACGGTCCGCACGGAGCACTGCGCGGGCCGCTCCGAGGATCTCCTCGTCCGTCTCCATTCCGGAGGACAGGACCTTGAGCAGCCGGGTCCGCCACACGTCGGGGTCCGTCTCGTACGCGTCCAGCACCCGTACGCCGTAGCCGCCCCGCACACGGTCGCCGCCACCGGCCAACCGTCTGCGGACCGCCTCTCTCAGCGCGGCGTGGAGGTCTTGGACGACTCCACGTGAGCTGTCGGTGAGTCCGGCCGCCGCCCCTGTCGCCAATGCGGTGGCCACCAACTCCACTTCGGTCACTCGGACTTCCTTTGGTTGTGCGGGTTGTGCGATGTCGTGTCCATCACCATGGCCGGGGATGCTGCAATGCTGATGAATTTCCGATGACGTAGATCACGTAGGGGAGCGGAGGCTTCGGGATGGACGGTGGGTCTCCTCAGCTGCTTCGGTTCGAGGTGCTGGGGCCGTTACAGGCATGGCGAGGCGGAACTCCCTTGGATCTGGGGCCCATCAAGCGCCAGGCCGTGTTGGCCGCGTTGCTGCTCCGCCAGGGGGCCGTGGTGAGCCATGACCAACTGCTCGACTCGGTGTGGGGTTCGGAGCCGCCCTCCGGCGGTCGCAAAGTGCTTCCGACCCACGTCAACTCCCTGCGCAGGACGCTCGACCCGGAGGGCACCCCGCCCGCGGAGTCGGTGATCCGCAGCGGCAAGGGCTGGTACCGCTTCGTCGCCGAGGGCGTCCGGCTCGATACGGGTGACCTGACCGAGCGAGGCGACGAGGCGCTGCGCACTCTCGCGTCGGGCGACCTGAGCGCGGCGACCGACCAATTCGCCGCGGCCATCGGGCTGTTCCGGGGCGAGCCCCTGGCCAACCTGCCGGGACAGTTCGCAGAGAGTGAGCGGGCGCGGCTGTTGGAACGCCGACGAGTGCTCCGTACGGAACGGCTCAAGTGCCTTCTTCTGCTACGGCGGTTCGGCGACGCCCTCGACGACTTCGACGGCCTGTCCGCGCCCGACCAATACGACGAGTCCCTGGTGGCCCTGCGCATGCGGGCCCTGTACGGCTGCGGACGTCAGGCGGAAGCACTCAAGACCTTCGAGAACATGCGCCGACGACTGCGCGACGAGCTCGGAACCAGTCCCCGTGAGGAACTCCGCCGGGTGCACGAAGCGGTCCTGCACCAGGACGACATCTACCTCCTCCCTCCCGCGCCTCCTTCCCCCACGCAGCGCGAGAGCACATCGCCCGCACCCGCCGAACTGCCCCATGACGCAGCAGGGTTCGCCGGCCGCGCCGACGAACTCGCCAGACTCCATGCGCTGCTTCCGCCCGAGCGGGTACAAGGGACGGCGAACACCGTGGTCATCTCCGCCATCGGCGGCGCCGCCGGCATCGGCAAGACCGCACTGGCCGTGCACTGGGCACACCAGGTCCGCGACCGCTTCCCCGACGGCCAGCTCTACATCAACCTCCACGGCTTCGACCACGACCGGCAGCCCCTCCAACCCGGCGAAGCCCTCGAATTGCTGCTGCGTAGTCTGGGGCTCGCAGCGGCGGAGATCCCCGCGAACCATGAGGCCCAGGGCCGTGTGTTCCGGACCCTGCTGACTGACCGACGCATCCTCGTCGTGCTGGACAACGCGGCCTCGGCCGAGCAGGTACGTCCTCTGCTGCCGGGCAGCCCGACCTGCTGCGTCCTCGTCACCAGCCGCAACCGGCTCGGCGACCTCGTCGCCCACGACGGCGCCCACGCCCTGTCCCTGGATCTCCTCCAGCCGGACGAGGCCCGCGCACTGCTTAGCCGGACCCTCGGCGCGGCCCGAGTCGCCGCCGACGAGCACTCGATCGACGAACTGATCCGGCTGTGCGGCAGCCTTCCGCTGGCGCTGCGTGTGGCCGCCGCCCGGCTGGCGGGTGATCCTGGCCTGCGTCTGGCCGACCTGGTCGTCGAGATGACCGAGGGCAACCGGCTGGAGGCGCTGGAGCCGGACGGTGATGCCAACTCCCCTTTACGTACGGCCTTTTCCGTGTCGTACCGGGTCCTGGCACCCGCCGCGCGCCGACTGTTCCGCCTGCTCGGCCTGTTCCCCGGAGCGGAGTTCACCACCGAGGCCGCCGCAGCCCTCCTGCCCGCACCACTGTCTCAGGCCCGCCGTCTGCTCGGCACCCTGGCCGCGGCCCATCTGATCGAACCGACGACGGCGGGCCGGTACCGGTTCCACGATCTCCTTCGCGAGTACGCGCAGGAGCGTGCGCAGCTTGAGGACACGGCGGCAGACCGTGGCACCGCACTGAAACGGCTCCTGATCTGGTACCTGCACGCCGCTCGCGCCGCCTCGGGGACCTTTCTCTTTCCGGAGCTGCCGCCCGAGCTCCGGGCCTGCGACCAGCAGGGCATGCCGTCCGCCGCCGAGGCCACCCAGTGGCTGGAGGCTGAGCGGGCCAATCTCCTCGCCGCCATCAACCATGCCGCCCTGCACGGTCCGCGCCCGGTCGCCTGGCATCTGGCCTCCGTGCTCTTCGGCCACTTCTGGATCCATCTACCGCGGACGACCTGGCTGACCACCGCGCAGACGGCACTGGACGCGGCCACGGATGAGGGCGATCTGCACGGCCAGGCAGCCATGCAACAAAGCCTTGGAGTGATCCGGTGGGATTGGGGACACGCCAGGCAGGCGACGGACCATTTCACACGCGCACTGGACATCAGCCGGGAGCTCGGTTGGGCGGTGGGCGAGGCAGCGGCTCTGGGCTGCGGAGGCTTCGTGGAATGGAGCATGGCGCGCCTTGGCAGTGCGCACGAGCATGTCGCCGCCGGCCTGCGGATCGCTCGTAAAGTCGGGAATCGTCACGTCGAAGCGTTCGGGTTGCTCGGCCTCGGTATGGTCTGCCGAGATCTGGGCCGGCTGCATGAGGCTGCCGGCCACCTCGAACTGGTCATCAGCTGCAGTCCGGAGCTCAATTGGTGGGACGACAGCCCGGCTCTGCAGACTCTGGGTTGGGTGTACTGGGAACTCGGCCGTCTCGCCGACGGCCTCGATGTCCTCGGCCCCTGGGTGACCCCCGACGGGAGGCACGGATACCGCAACCCCCGCGCCATGATGCTCGGCGCCGTCGCGAGGATCACTATCGAGCTCGGCCGCCACGACGAGGGACTGGAGCAGGCCGAGCGTGCCTTTGCCATGGTCAAGGACACGGGACGGCCCTGGATTCAGTCCGGCATCCTCACCACGGTCGCAGCTGCCCACCGGCATCTGGCCCACTTCGACCGATCTCTTGAGGCTGACACACAAGCCCTCACTCTGGCCCGGAAGGCGAGATTCAGACGAGCCGAGGCGGACAGCATCCTGGGGCTGTCCCTCACGCACCGGCAGCAGGGCCACCACGACGAGGCCCGCAGCCATGCCGAGCAGGCACTCCACCTGGCACGTGAGTACGGCTTCCGAGTGGTGGAGGGGCAGGCCCTGACCGTCCTGTGCGGCACAGCGGAGTCCGAGTCGGCGTATGCCACGGCCGTCACCCTCGGCCGGGAAGCACTGGCCATACACCGCCAGACCGGCCACCGCCCCGGCGAAGCCCGCACCCTCATGGCACTCGCCCGCGCCCACCAGAAGACCGACGGCGCTGCCGCCGAACTGATGGGGCTACAGGCTCAGGTGATCTTCTCGGACATCGGCGTGCCCACGAGGGAGTACGAGGATCTCGACCAGTGACTTCCCACAGCCGGCCCGTCGCAACGGTGTCAGGGAGGGCAATCATCCATTTGCGCACGCAACAGCGGTCGCACACGCTCTGCCGAGTTCTACGCCTGCCGCATCCGCCGAGGGCGCGAAGACGCCGCCGAGCCACCTGAGCCGAAGCCGTGCCCAATCCGTGCCCGTAAGGGCGGACAACCACGGTCAACAGGAGTGCGAGATAGCCCTCATGGCGCCGCACTTGCAAGACATCTGCGAAGGTCAAGACCTTAGCGCTCGCCCAAGCGCCGTCGCTTCCCAAGCTGATGTCCGGCGAAGCGCCGGGCATTGCTGCGGCGGCCTCGCCGGGCCGCCTGTGGGCCGTCCGAGCGTGGCCAACGACGACCAGCAACGACCATTGACGGCCGCAACCGTGCAGCTCGTCGGCGGAGTGGAGGGTGACCCCGCACCCCGCCGACGACCGCGATCAATACATGCGCTACTGACTGTGCGTTCGTCATGTCTTCTTGCCCGCACAAGCCAACAGGGTCAACCAACCCGAGGGCACAACGAGGGCACAACGGCTTCGCACGGGCTCAACAACAGCCAACGCCAGCAAACGCCGTTTCGCCTGGTCAACGACTTAGCTTGACAGTCCCCGCAGACAATGCAGAGAGGGGCGGCACCCCCCC
>Ga0307507_10007620_pt1 | contig 15562 bp, 9 predicted proteins | sample 7_EM_MG_FD_207223 | JGI IMG/M metagenome (GOLD analysis project Ga0307507, IMG submission 207223) | Populus trichocarpa ectomycorrhiza microbial communities from riparian zone in the Pacific Northwest, United States - 7_EM | ecosystem: Host-associated > Plants > Roots > Unclassified | place... | reverse complement strand
TTTCCATTACAGAATGACGACGTAGTCGTCATTCTATTTGCAACCTATTTGTCACCTATCTGGTGTATATATAGAGGCTCTAGAGCCCTCTTTAATAGACAGAGTTCTCATACCTAATTGTCAGTTCGACAGATCTACACTCCTTGATTAAGCATTTTTTGGTGTGATATTACGATAATCTGACTTTCGACGATATCGTTAAGCACTTACCACCAATATCGGTATAACCAGTAGAGAATTTGTATGGGAGAGGGCCCCATTTGGCCCGCGAGGTAGATATCCTAACCCTTTTTAGGTATGAAGCTCCTCTTTTTCTTGCTTATTCACCCTACACGTGACTCTTGATATAACAATACCATTGGTATTACGATACAGTAAAAACCCTTATAACGATAACGGTGTTATAACGATATACTCTATATTACGATATTCTGACATTTGACGATATTGTAAAGGTGGCCCCACCAAAATCGTTATAAGGAGTTTTTAATTCGTTAGATTTGGCCTTTCCTTACTATAAGTTTAGCCATTAATCTTTATTATACAACGATTAAAATCTATTAAAATAATACTCAGATCTTACTCTCCATACTTAATTCTGTCTTATTTATTATGCCTAGATCTTAAAATCCTTAAAGGCAACGTCGTTATGGATTCTCTAACTTTAAGCGTTAGAAAATACGCGCCTACCATATAAAATACCCTCACTTATTACAAAAATAGATTGCTTTATAGGCAAGCAACTTCCTCCGTTAAAAGATTAGTTAATCCTTAATATTAGAAATACTAAGCGACAAATTTAACTACCTTAATTTAGCTAAATTGCTACATGGGCATGGTGGGCGAGAGCGATAACGAGCTAGCGAACATCCTCTCCTTAAAGAAGCTCTCTTTAAGTGGCACCAACGCTTACAAATCTCACGCATTCCTATTATAGGCGATCTTATACGTACTGCCGCATCTTAATTATGGCAACGGATACCTTTGCTAGCTTAATTGCCTAAGCCAAAGTGGTTAATTAGGTGGCTGGAGGGTTTTAAATCTTATAACGGAATTTGTAAAAGGAAGCAATATGGCGAGGCTGCTTTAGTTAATATAGAAGGTGCTAAAGATCACTTAATAGAGCTTTGTGTGATTATTGTGTCTTTTCCGTTAAAGGATGTTTACAATATAGATAAGACTAGACTCTTTTGGAAGGCTATACTAGATACTACACTGGCTACTAAGGCTCTCTTAGGAACGAAGAAGTAGAAGGCAAGAGTCTCTCTAGCTAATTGCTCTAATGCAGATGGCTTAGATAAGCTTCCTCTCTAGATAATTGGATTCTTAGCTTAGCCACGGTGTTTTGTAAAAGCTCACGTTAATATTGCTTCGCTTAATATTATATGGAAAAGCAATAAGAAGGCCTAGATGATGATAGTAATTATAACTAAATGGCTTACCTAGTTTGACAAAAGGATGTATAGCAGGAGAGTCCTCCTTCTATTTGACAATTTTAGCGCGTATAAAGCAGCTGTTTAAACACTTACTAAAAATAATGCTCTTAAGAATATACGGGTTGAGTTTCTTCCTCCTAATTGCACCTCTGTATACCAGCCACTTAATTAAGGAATTATCGCAAACTTTAAGTTATACTACCAACAATATTGGCTCAGATTTATAGTGGAGTACTCCCTTTAAGATTAAGATCCAATTAAGCAGATGCATGTGCTTTAGGCTATTTAATGGGCAATTGCAGCTTGGAAGAAAGTTACACCAAAAGCAATTAATAATTGCTTCATTAAATCTACTCTCTTTAGCTTAAGAGAAGGCCCGCCGCCTCGCCCTTGTAATCATATAGATCCGGTTATTAATAAGGTGCAAGAGATGGCTGAACAACTACGTGCTGCTGGAAGGATCTATAAGCCTATAAATATTTAGAATTTCATTCATCTTCCGGGCGAAGATGTAGTAGACTCTACTAAAGATCTAATTGAGCATGTAGCGGAGCTCTACGCCAGGCCAGATCGCGATGCAGAGACAGATGAGGAGGACTCCTAACAATCTCGAATTAAATTAATAAGGCAATAGAGGCCTTGCAAAAGCTTCGTCTATATAAGGAGCAACAGGAGGATGGTGAGAGAGAGGTTATTACAACTCTATTAAGGCACGAGCGTTGAATCCAAGGACGACGACTCCAAAACACCAAGCAGACGACGATCAAATCTTTTTTGGTGGAGCTGATGGCTCAATTTTAACTTCGGGCTCATAGATATGCAATATCATTACATAATTTTGACGTTTGGTGTGTTTTACGTACAAAGTCTGAATACAACGATACCTTTGGTATAACGATACGGACGGCGTAAAAAACCATATCGTTATAAAGAGTTTTTACTGTACGCTCGGCCGAATAAACGGTATCGTATTAAAGAGATTTTACTATATGCAAAGCCGATAGAATTGGTGTGAAGTGCGAGCTAACCTCCATGAGTTTTGTCGATGACGCTCGGAGGAGCAGTGGCAATTTAAAAGACTAATGATTAAATAGAGGATTTCGTTGCAAAGAGAACCAAGGGAAGGGCTCCTGTCGGCATTTGCTTGCGATACTGCACTCATTTCCACGGTGACGAAGCCGTAAGCACCCGAAGCTCAACAAAAGAGTCCGGTATTAGACAGCTCAGCTTTGGCTGAAAGATGATGATTAGTGGAAGCAAAGTGACGGGAGGTTAGAGCTCATCACAAGCTAGGAAGTTGTCGTGGTCGTGAGGACGGGCTAGAAATTTCCTAGCGCAGATTCACCACTTCACTTTCTTGCTGCACACAAGGACTATCTATTCGCCGAAGGATACTACTGTCCTCTATATTCGATATTCAACGCTACTTCGGAGCCCTCAGAAATGGCTGAAGCCATCTTAATTCCCCGTCGAATCAATCTCACCAGCCCGATGATTATCCTCAACGGTCTTCGTGACGAAGCTCAGTTATTCCTCTATCCTAAATTTACTGAGCTCCACATAATCCTTTACTTTACTTCCTGGACTCTAGAGCATAATCAGATGCAAATGCACGGAAATAGATTATCCGCAATAGCTTTGAGCCATCTTCCCCAGGATTCTAAAGATCGTATCGATCTGGTGTCGATCACCACACCATATCGAGCTTAGATTAGAGGTGCCTTGACCCACCCATTTTCATGTATTTAATGAGGCTCTACAGCCTCTTGCAATAGATTAGAGTTCTTATCCAGTATACTAGGAAACTCTTTGTTCCTCAAGTTATATAGTTTATCTTTCTCTAAGTACAGGGCTTCCGTCAGTATTGCATATTGAAAGAGAATATATAAAAGTATATTAAATACCTAGTTTTATGGCTTCTGCTATAATAAGTATTAGAAATATATACTCTGTTATACGTAGTAGAGTATAATAAGGTGTATAAAGGCTATAGGACAATATAAGGTGGCTATTTTGGATGTAAGGTGTCCGTTTTGGGCGTACGTTTATACTAAGGCCTTGGTTATGCACTGTTCGCAGCCTATATTTGTATGGAGGCTTGGCAAAAATTCAATATTCAATATCTTTTCAATACTGAATTACTATTTAATATCAATATCAATACGGCCTCATACTGATATTGAATATTAATGGAAGCCCTATCTAAGTAGTAGCTTAACGGTTTAGGTTACCGTATATAGCTTTAAAGAGTCTAACTGGGCTTTATACTAAGTTCGGCTAAAGGAGTTTAATAAGGCTAGTTACCTCTCCTCCTAGTTAACTTAGGGTACGTTCGGTTGCAAGTTTAGATTAGAATAAGAGCTTTAGAATGGAGTTGATCTAGAGCTCCAATCTAATTCTGAGGCGACTGTTCGGTTGAATTCCAGTTCAACTTGACTTTAGCCACAAAATTCTAATGTTCCTCTGACCGCCTAAAAAACACGCTAAAATCTACTAAAAATTTGGTAACTTTACTATCCTTTAACACGCTAACTTGGGCATCCGTAGGGCTTAACCTATACCCGCTTCTTATATCTACCAACTACTTAGTACTAATTAATGCTGTAGATAAAGCATTACTTATAATATCCGCAGTCTCTATATCTTATCGCCTATACGCTAAGGTTGTATATACTTAGAACCACCTAATTTATCGCAAGGATCCTGCTAGCGGCTCTTAATCATAAAGATTACTTTGCCTATAGCCTACCCGGCTAAACTACTATATTAGTATATTATAGAATTTATAGCAAGGCATTCCATATTAAATTAAATAGTAAATATTTAGGATATCTACGATGTATACTACTGTATTTAATATAATTAGAATTTAAATTTAAGACGTTAGGCACGTATATTTAGCATATAAGTGGTCTTTATTAATACCTATAAGCGTTATACAGTAGCTCTATATTGTTTCTCTAGCAATAGTAGTTTTATAGCCGTAATAGATTAACTAGCTATAAATAGTATTATGACAGAAAGCTATCCACTCCTTAGAATTAAAGAAGATAATTATCTTTAGAATTAGCTAAAGTTGATTAAACTATTAGCGGTATATCCGCTATATGGATATTAGGCGGCTTTTTAATTACTCGCCTTCTCCTTAGTTGCTATTACTAGTAGTATGCAAATATACTAGAGTAGCAGTAATAGTAAAGTAAAGAGCTTAAAAGTCCTTCTTTTTTAGCGCGGTTATAACCCTCTATAAAATCTTTAGCTCTAGCCAATTAATTAGGGTTTTAATAACTTATATATTAGGTTTAAACCTAGCCAGCTTATATATAGTCTAAAACATAGAGGGGTCTAGCGTTGCGGTATATATAAACTAAGGCTTATTAACTAAGACCAAACGTACTTTAAAAAGGTATGCGTACGCTATATAGAAGATCTCTCCCTAATTAGTAAGTAAGTATACTTTATTAGCCACTATAAAGGTAATATAGGAATAAAATATCGGGTCTATTAAAACCTTATATGGCTTATTACTAACTACAAGCTCTAGGGAGATAAGGATATATATATAGCTGCCTATATAGATATCCTTAATTAGCTCAGCGGATATCATCTTCCCCTATATATAAATAAGTTAAATATAAAGTAGCTTTATAATCTTTTTTACTTACTTTAGCCTAATTATATTAAGTAGAATAATAATAATAATAATAATAACTACATTAGGTACAAGACATGATATTGCTTATATTATTATACTCTTACTAAAAGACGTCTTTACCACAAGTATAAGATCTCACCACTTAAATATTAGCACCCTTAGGGCCTTAAGCTACTCCATATAACCATGGTATAGATATATCTCCGTAATAGCTTTATCCAGCTTACTTATTTAAAGCTTATAAGAGCTACTTATAAGCTAAAGTAGCTCCCTCCATAGGCTATATAGCCATAAAGACCGCTAGAGATCCGTTTTAATATAATCTCTAGCCTATTATATACTATGTTACGGCGCTGGTGGAAAAAGGTAGATCTTGGCAGACGTGGATTATGATAGACGCGAGTCACGTGACTCGAGGACCGCATAAAATATCGAGCGGCGCTGCTATTCTTCTCCTTCCTTTCTCTAGCTTTAGATCCTCGTTTATAGACTACCAATTATACAGGCTTGCGTGTCCCTCATGCTATGCTCGTGCCTCGATTGACTAAGTCGCTAACATTATCCAAAGCTCAACTACTCTTTCTTCCTAAGAAGGAACTTAAATATATCTATAAAGGACATAGAACAAAACCCCAAGGACATTACCAGGACCACAAAGGACATAGAATAGGACCCCAAGGACATTACCAGGACTATAAGGACACAGAACAGGACCTTAAGGACATTACTAGGACTATAAGGACAGGACAGACCCCTAAGAACCAAAAGAACACAAATAGAACGCAAAACCTAAGAATAGGACACGTATGGACCAGAACCCCTAGAAAATAAACAAATACCGGAAATTACCCAATACCCCTACTACCATGCCAAGAAATACAGCAGCCGGTAAAGCCGCTGTAGGACCCGCAAATACCTCCAATAGTGAAATAGTCGCCGTCTTAACCCCCTAAGAAGAGCTTGTAGCAGCTAATGCCAAAATTAAACAGCTTTAAGAGCTGCTTAAAACCAGAGACACCCCTATACCTAGTAAGAAGTTATTAAACACCTAGAGACTTGCTACAGTCCTTAAAACCCTAGCCTAATATACAGTATTAGCATTATTATAGTCCGCGAAGGTTGTGGACCCCCTATTACTTATAAATAGAACTAACCCTATATTTAATAATTAGAAGCTTTAACTGCAAGATAAACTTAAAGTTAATATAAACTACTTCCCTACTACCTAAGCTAAAATAGCCTACATCTTCAGCCGTACTAGCGGGGACGTATAAATGCATCTACATCCGCAATACGCCTAGAACTTAGCAGACCCCTTCCTCTCTAAAGAAGAGATAGTTAACTACCTATCTTCCATTTAGAAGGACCCCTTTAAGACACAGAACGCCCGCCTTAATTATAAAGCTTTTAATATAAAAACAATAGAGACCTTTTTAGCCTTCTAGACCTGCTTTCTGCACCTAGCCGGCTAAGCCCAAATTCCCTATAAAGACCTAATACTAGACCTCTTTAACAAGCTTACCCTAGACCTATAGCGCGCCGTACTGCTAGTTTTTACTACTATATAGACGCTAAAGGTACTTATAGACCACTGCCTAGCTATTAACTAAGGCCTTTATTAAATTAAGGCACAATCTAAGCGGTATAAAGCTAGAAACTCTCTAAACTAGACTATAAGCACTTTATAAACGGCCCGTAACACCCTAGTACAATCTATAACTCCTACGGCACTAGCTATATAGCCCGCCATTAATTTAGCAGCTAGCCATGCAGCTAGTCCTACTATAGGTCCGGCGTATACTTAGCCCATATATAACAACCCCTATAAACAGGCCCTTAGTAATTAAGGAGCTTACTTTTTATATGGCCAGAAAGACCACTTTGCAAAAAATTGCCAGACAAAGGCAAAAACGGGTAAGGTTTTGTTAATTTAGGAGGATAGTATAGAGTTAGAAAAAGAGGAACCTTAGAGGAAGACTCCTCTCTAGGGTTAAAAGGGATTAACATATTATATATTAATCTAGGTTGGCTAGTTAGTAAAAGAAGCTATACTATCCCTTATACCTTATTCCGTAATAGATATTAAGTTTTAACCTCTACTTTAGCTAACTCTAGAGCAAATACCTTTACCTTAATAGACACCCAGTATACTATAAAGCTGGCTGACTTTTTAAATGCACCCCTTAAAGAACTGCCTAAACTAATTCCTATTCGCGGGTATAATTGATAGATAGGACCACCTATTATAACTATCTTACGGATTTACCTCCGTGTAGATAGACAAAGGCAGTATAATATCCCCTTTCTTATTACAGACCTAAAAAGCTATAATATAATCTTAAAAAGAAAATGGCTAGCCTATCTAGGCTTACAGCTTAATGTATAGAGTAGACGGCTTATCTGGCCCAAAACTCTACCCCCAACACCCTCTTTTATAAAGGAAATCAGCATTATAATAGAAAACCTTATACGGCCATAGATAGACACCATTTACTAGGCCGATACTATATATAGGGACCAGGCTTTTAAAAAGAACGTATAGCTTAACCTGTAATAGATCTATATACTACGCCGCCCCTAAACTATCTATATTATACCACCTATACCAAAGATTAAAAAAGTTAGTAAAAAGCTAGTGGAGTTCCCCGTAGGGAACTTAGGCCCTATATAGCTATAAAGAATAGCAAGGAGCATTAAATACTATACTAAATGTATAGACTAGAGGGATAACTTATAGAAGATAGAACAGGAGCTAAGAAAGATCATAAACCCTAGGCCGCAAAATATGGCCTAATAATAGTCTATAAAGAAACCTATAGGCCTCCCACCAGTTAATATCTGCTATATTAGCGCCATAGGATTCTACCAGAACTTAGTTTAACCTAATACCGTTACCTTTACCACCAGCTTATATAAAATTAATTAAATAATTAAGGAAAAGGAAAATAAGCTTAGTAAATAGAAAGGCAAGCTTATAGATAAGAAGCTGGTAGAACAAAAACTACCCCATTAATACTAGAAATTTAAGGATATGTTCTCTAAGGCAGTATTAAATATACTTTTGCCTTACCAACCGTACAACCATAAGATTAAAATTAAGCCAGATAAGGAAGACACACTTAGCTATAGCCCCCTTTGTTAGCAGTCTACTGCTAAATTACAGGCTATAAAGCAGTACCTTATTAATAACCTAAATAAGGGCTTTATTAAACCTAGTTAAGCCCCTTTTAATTTGCCTATTCTCTTTACCAAAAAGCTAAATAGAGGACTTTGTTTCTGCATTAACTACCATAAACTAAATAATATAACCCGTAAGGACCGCTACCTACTGCCCTTACTTAATAAGACTTTAACCTAAATAAGTAGAGCTAAGATCTTTACTAAGCTTAATATCCGTTAGGCCTTTTACCAGATTAGGATAAACCCTAAATTAGAAGATCTTACTATATTTCAGACCTGTTACAGAATATATAAATACAAAGTACTTTCTTTTAGACTAACTAATAGACTGGCTACTTACCAGTGATATATAAATAATATACTCTTTAACTACCTTAATAACTTCTATATAGCCTACCTAGATAATATTATAATCTACTCTAAGAATAAGTTAGAATATAAGGAGTATGTCTATAAAGTCCTATAATGGCTCCGCGAGGCTGGTCTTTAGGCCAATATTAGGAAATTAGAATTTAGTATTAAGTATATAAAGTACCTAGGTTTTATTATTAGTATAGATGGAATTAAGGCCAACCTAGAGAAAACAGCCGTAATTAACCAGTAGACACCCCCACGGACCATAAAAGGGGTATAATCATTTTTAGGTTTCTGTAACTTCTATTAACACTTTATTAAGAACTATAGCAGGATCGCCCGGCCTCTTAACCGCCTTACTAGGAAAGACTAGCCATTCCACTTTAACGCTATATATATGCAGGCCTTTAATAAGCTTAAAAAACGGCTAGTATTAGCTCCCCTACTTACCCACTTTAACCTAAAACAGCCCTTAATACTAGAAACTAATACCTTAGACGGCACAATAGCCGGCGTTTTCTCCTAGAAGCAACTGAACGGAAAATAGCACCCTGTTGCATACTATTTAAAGACTATAATAAATGCTAAGCTAAACTACTATATCTATAATAAAGAAATGCTAGCTATTATCTCTAGCTTTTAGCAATGGCGTATATAGCTAGAGGGGACCCCTAAGCCCATTAAGGTAGTTTCAGATTATAAGGCCCTAGAATACTTTATAATAACTAAGGCCCTTACGGCCTAGTAGGCACGCTAGGCAGATATCCTATTTTAGTTCAACTTCTTAATTATATATAGACCGGGCGCTATAAACCGTGCGGATACTCTTATAAGGTATAAATAAGACCTAGGTAACTAGGCGGCTATAAAGATCTTATTATAGACCTAGATACTACTATAACTAGAGCACCTCAACCTCTAAATATAGGCAGAGCTAAATACAGACCCTTTAGATGCTAAAATATATCCCATTAACTCTATAGAACTTAACCTTATTAATAAACTGCTATAGGTAAACCATACGGCCCCTTCTCTATAGGAGTACCGCAAAAAGGTAAAAGATGCTACTAGCCTATAGTCCCTTAAAAACAGACTGCTTAAGCACTAGAAACGGCTAGTAGTAACAGAGGAACAGAACTTATAAACCTGGCTTATTGCCAAAGCATATACCTAGGTCTCTACGGCCTACCCTAGAAAAAATAAGACCCGTAAAATTATTAGTAACTATTACTACTAGCCTAAAATGGTTATAGATATCAACCGCTATATACAGAACTATAACAACTGCTATAGGTCTATAATTCCATAGGACAAAACCCTAGGACTATTAAAGCCACTCCTAATACTAGAACGCCCCTAGCAGTATATCTCTATAAACTTTTATAAGCTGCCTACAAACCGTGACGGATATAATATAGTAATAATCCTAGTTAACCACTTTAGTAAGCGCCCGTTTTTAATCCCCTATTATAAGGATATTAATGCCAAGGAGGTAGCCTAACTATATATCTATTATATCTACCAAATTTACAGACTACTAGATACTATTATATCCAATTACAGGCCGCAGTTTATATTAGCCTTCTAGAATAAGTTTACTTAAATCCTTAGCATTAAGCTAAAGCTTTTTATAGTATACCACTCCTAAATAAATGGTTAGATAGAGATTATAAATTAATACTTAGACCAGAGGCTCCGGCCCTTTATTAACTACTTCTAAAACAACTAGGGCGAACTATTACCCATAATAGACTACGCCCAGGCAACCCTACCCTACAACTCTATAGGATTTATACCTATTCAGCTAAAAATAGGATACTTACCCTATATAAGCTTTAACTAGGAAAGACCAGAGGGGCCACAGACCATACGCAAAAAACTGTCTTATAAGGAAGCCTAGCAATATACCAAACGCTTAAAAGAAGCTTAGATAGTAGCCTATATAAATCTAGAAAAGGCCTAGAGATTAATAAAACAGCAGGCAAACAAGCATAGGCGTAAGCCTAACTTTACTGTAGATAATAGGGTCTAGGTTACAATAAAGAACTAAAAGATAAAACGGCCTAGCTATAAGCTAGACTATAAAATGGCAGGACTATATAAGATCCTTAACAAAAAAGGCAACTTATATAAGATTAAGCTCCCAGACTTAATTAAAGTCTATCCTATCTTTTCGCCAGATAAACTATGGAAGGCTATAAATAACCTACTACCTAGATAAAAGAATAAGCCTCCCCTACTAATTTAAGTTAATAGCAACAACAAATAGGAAGTTAATAAAATACTAGCCTATAAACTAGTACGAGGAACGCTATAATACCATATTTAATAGAAAGGCTACAATTTAGACCTAACCTAGTACCCTACCTGGAACTTTATAGGCTGCCTCTAAAGACTTAAAGAATTCTATAACTAATACCCTAACAAACCCGGACCCCTAAAGTACCTTAATAAGTAAATAGAGTGCTAGTATAGCAAAGATAATAGACTACCTATTAAGTATAAAGATAAGAATACCCCACAGACATAATATGGACATATAAAGCCCAAGGGCAGGCTTTTTTGGAGGGGGGGTAATGTTACGGCGCTAGTAGAAAACGGTGGATCTTGGTAGATGTGGATTATAGTAGACGCGAGTCACGTAACTTAAGGACCGCATAAAATATTAAGCGGCGCTGCTATTCTTCTCCTTCCTTTTTTTAGCTTTGGATCCTCGTTTATAGACTACCAATTGTATAGGCTTGCGCGTCCCTCATGCCGTGCTCGTGCCTTGATTAACTAAGTCGCTAACATACTACTAGCTTATTAATCTACTTAACTGGCTTATAATTTATAACCTCTTTACCTTATTTACTTTAATAGATATATTAGTAAATAGCGCTTAAAAGTAATAAAGGGAGAGTAGAGGGTTAGGTAGAGATAGGGAGGGCTTAAATATATTATAATAAATAGATCTTAATGGGTTTTATTTGTTAAACTATAAATATAGTAGATAGAGAGTAGGTGGTTAAGATTAACGTGTTATTAGTGCGGATATTACTAATTACACACTTTAGCAATCCGCATTATGGCTATTTTAAAATTAATATTAAGAATAGGAGGATAAGGAGACTTCTTATATAGACTATTTAATTCACTAGAGCTTAATATATAATTAATAGATTTTTTAATCTGCCTAACTTGTTAAAATAATATGAAGTAAATATCCGTAATATTAGCTATGCAGATATAGCAACGTGCGTTATAAACGTCGGCCAAAGTGTCTCAGACCATAACGGGACAGATGGCCTAAACTGGTTTAGCGCCATCGGGCCGGATTTATCCGGCCTCCCATTGTGGTCTGAGCATGCTAAAACAAGTCTCTCCGATCCCGGAGGCCTTACCTCCTTAAGGATTCGTCTCCACAATCTCCTGTTCCTACAATCGTGCCTTATAGCCCCCTCTCGTCTTGTAAATCGTCTTCTTAGCCACCTTTTACTACAGCCGTAATAGTCGCTATATCCTAATTAGCTTAATGCGAATCCTAATTCTATAAACAACTTTATTAGGAAGGCGGTGACCTATATTAACTTCAATTATGTTGGTTGAAATCAAAAGAATTGCCCCTCATATCAATTTTAGTGGGGTGCGATGCGGCTCTTCCGGCTTGGCGATTTTTACCGATCTTTTGTGCACATCTCGCTAAATGCGCCGAGTTCGGCCATAATGCTATCCCACATTGATTGGCGCAAAAGAAAAATTTCCTAACCTCTTACCCAAAACATTCCGCCTCTTCCTACAGGTGACTCATCGAGAGAAAAACCTGCTCAGTCTGCTCTAAAGTCTTCCCGGCCATTGCAGCTCTGCCTTTATTGCTTCTCCCTTTCGCCCACACTGCTTTCCCCACATCTGCCCCTTCAACACAAAGCAAGAGGTATCTTCCAACCCGACACCCGCCTCATTGCACTAGCCATAACTAATTTTTCCGGCCCCCAGTTCAAGCTCAAGACGTTCGAAGAGAGCGACATTGACGTCGCTGTTGACGTCTGCCCCTTCAACACACGACCACTCCTCCACCTTCTATACAGTCACAATGGCTCCTCCAGCAAACCACGATGGTTACGTGAGCGTTGAGACGAGCCATAACCCTCATGTCCCGTCGAAGAACCCGTATGCTTCCGTTGGCGACTACTTGAGCAATGTCTCAAGGTTCAAGGTCCGCTTATATTCCATTCCTCCAACCTTGCGTCTCTTCATCATTCAATCCTAATTGCCTTCTTTAGATCATCGAGAGCACTCTCCGTGAAGGTGAACAATTTGCCTCGGCTTGGTTTGACACCGAAACCAAGATTGAGATTGCAAAGGCTTTGGATGACTTTGGTGCTGACTGTAAGTCTTCCGGCGAGGTCGGGCTGCTGGATTGTTTGCTGACTTCGAGGGCTCTAGACATTGAACTCACCAGTCCCGCGGCAAGTAACGAATCAAGACTTGACTGCATCAAAATTTGCGGACTGGGCCTAAAGAGCAAGATCCTCACGCACATACGGTAAAGCTTCTTCAAGAGATTTATGAAATGGGGCTCTTACATCTGCTAGCTGCAATATGGAGGATGCGAAGCTGGCATGTGAGTGTGGTGTAGATGGTACAAAGCCCCCGGTGTGAACCCATACTGTAGAGTTATACTGATTTCAACTCCGTTCTTTTAGGCGTCGACGTTGGTTAGTATATTCATTTCAGCCGAATGGGACGATCAGAAGAGATGACTGACACTCCACTTTCAGTCATTGGCACATCTTCGTTTCTCATGGAGCATAGCCACGGGAAATCGATATCATATATTAAGCGGACGGCCGTCAAAGTCATTGAATACATCAAAAGCAAGGGCTTGGAAGTCAGATTCTCATCTGAGGACTCGTTCCGCAGCAACCTGGTTGATCTGCTCAGCATCTACAGTGAAGTCGACAAGATTGGTGTCAACCGAGTAGGCATTGCCGATACTGTACGTAAACCACGAGGTAAAACCATTCTGTTGGGTTGCATACTAATTTTACCCCTGTGCTTTAGGTGGGCTGTGCCTCCCCTCGACAAGTCTACGACCTCGTGAGGACGTTAAGGGGTGTTGTCAGCTGCGACATCGAGTGCCACTTCCAGTAAGTTAAGTACTCGAAGAGTTCAACACGCAATTGCTTACACTTTTACCGTGATGACACGAATTGCTCCGTGGCGAATGCCTACTGCGCTTTAGAAGCAGGCGCTACCCATATCGATACCTCTGTTCTTGGAATTGGTGAGCGAAATGGTATTACTAGTCTCGGCGGTCTTATGGTTAGCGCACCTTCCCGGTTTCTTGTTTCACTGACTCACACACTTAGGCCCGTATGATTACCGCGGATCGTGACTACGTTCTCTCTAAATACAATCTCAAGAAGCTCAAGGACGTTGAGAACCTCGTAGCGAGAGCTGTGGAGGTCAATATTCCATTCAACAATCCTATCACAGGGTTTTGTGTACGTAAACTGCGAGATAAACCATTGTGAGGAGCTACATGCTGACTTTACCTCTGTGTTTTAGGCATTCACCCACGTAAGTCCAATTGGAGAATTTATTCCGAGAATCGATCTAACAGTTTATATAGAAGGCCGGTATTCACGCCAAGGCAATCCTGGTTTTTCTTCCCCTTCTCTTGCACTATTCAGACTCGGAGAAAACTGACCAATTTCAGAACAATCCCTCAACCTACGAAATCCTCAATCCCGCCGACTTCGGCCTCTCCCGCTACGTACACTTCGCATCTAGACTGACCGGCTGGAACGCCATCAAGTCACGCTGCGAACAGCTGGACATTACAATGACCGACACTCAATACAAGGAGTGTACAGCGAAGATTAAAGCGCTGGCCGATATTCGCAAGCTGGCTCTCGACGACACCGACTCCATTATTAGAGCCTTCTATTCCAATGTGCACGGCGGTGAAGAGCAGCCTCTAATTCCAGGACTCACAGCTGAAGAAGAGAAGATTCTGGAATTGGAGACTACCCCGGCTAAGAATGGCGAAAGTAATGGAACGAATGGCACTCATACCAAGAAGCGCAAGGTCGAGGCATAGTCGACCGCTCTTGGGAATTATGGCTGACGACTTTGGGCGAAGATGAGGCTAAGATTATGAGATTCACGACGAGGTTTACTATGAAGGAGAGAGATAATCAAAACTAAAATTGGCAACATGACGGCCATTTTCGATTGATGTAAATAGACAACATTGCATCTCCGGGGCATCTCATGGGCGCGGGACGAGACACAAAAGTTATTGAGACTATTCAATTCAAGAGAAGACTTTCTTTAGCTCTCATCATTTTGTGTTCTTCAAAAGAATGGAAGGAGTTTGTTCAACATGGAGTTCCTGAGGATTTTGCAATTTTGCGCCATTCCCTCCTGTTGATACACATTGGGTCTAATTGAATATTGAACGTTCAATATCAATATCAATACGATATGTTCAATACTGAAAGATACTGAATATTGAATATTTTTAGAGTTGAGGTGGTAAAAATAAGGTACGGAGGCAGCGTTCACAAGTTTCGATCGCCCCCCCGGTCACGCTAGCCCTTGGTGGCTTAGTGTGGCGTAAGCGAGGCTTGGCGCGCACGGCAGGGTTGCCAATAATTCAACCCTCCTCCTAATACTGCACTGTACAGTCTTTAAAATAGATTAATATTTCTTACTATTTATTATAGTTAACCATTATAATATTGCCACACTGCCCGCGAAGCCCTACTGCACGCGTCCACGTCGCCGCGGGTGGAAACATCATCTGGAATCCTATTCCTATTGATGGCCAAGTGCAGAGGCGATGGTAGAGAGCCGTCGCAGCGCGTGCAGCGCTGTCGTTCGACTCTGTGGTGATGGGCCCGCGACGCGTATAAAGCATCGCCCTTAACAACACCAGGAGCCTCACTGC
>Ga0307507_10007619_pt1 | contig 15563 bp, 21 predicted proteins | sample 7_EM_MG_FD_207223 | JGI IMG/M metagenome (GOLD analysis project Ga0307507, IMG submission 207223) | Populus trichocarpa ectomycorrhiza microbial communities from riparian zone in the Pacific Northwest, United States - 7_EM | ecosystem: Host-associated > Plants > Roots > Unclassified | place... | reverse complement strand
TAACCTCTTGCCTTCAGCTGTTGTCTTAGGAATATCGAGAGCAGCTATGTGGAGATAACGCTTGATCTGCTGGAATTTATTGAGGGACATGTAGGCAGTAATAGGATGAGTAGGATGAAGTCCATCATGCTTCCAATAATCTTCTAAAGCAGGGGCAGAAAAGATTCCCATATAAATTAGAATCCCCAGCCAGATATTAAGATCGCCAACCATTATGCTTGACCAACTCCTTCCTTTGACTTCTGTAGTATCTCGCTTTTCCTGGGCATAGCTGTTGGTATTCTTACAAATGGTACAAAGCAAGGAGTCTGAGAGGATAAATCTGAAGATTGAAGCAGGGGAAACATGTTTTAAATTTAGGAGGGAGGTGGGTAATCGAGTATGAGCAAGATGAAGTGGATGGTAAGAGGTCATAGGTGTGTATTCTGGTACGGGAGGGAGGGTGGATTCCAATAATGAAGAGGGAGTAGCTGCCGGAGGTGTCGAGTGATTTTTCATGATGCTGGCCGTGGAGGTTCTTTTTTGTTTTTGAGGACTAGTAGAAAGTTCTGGTGAAGGAGACATAATTGGAAGAGGTTCTATAGCATAATTGGGAGCTTGGAGGCTAGGGCGCAGTACCCTACTCTCTTTTTCTATCATGCTAGTGGACATCTTAGAAAAGGTATTTTCAAATAGGAATAATATAAGTTTGGAAGGAGGTATCTGTATAGAGAAGCAGATAATTAGTTTCTGAAGACTGTTATGACGTTACCAGATGGTAAAGAATATAAGAGTAACTTACAAGAGAGGTAGCTTGAACTATGATTGCGATAGAAGAATTTTACTTTCATTGGATTCAAGGCTTTATTTATAGAATATTTCATTATCACAATCAAGTTTAAGTGACTATTACATCAACAACAGATTTTGATTACTTTTTTAAAAAAGCGTCATCATGTTGCCAAGTAAGTAATTATGCTATGATGTAATTATGGGTGCTCTCGCTACCCCTGCTGAGGAGTAATCATCAATTTGTCACAATGTGGTCATTTTTTGCACCGCCTCCGGTGCGAATTCGTACTTTTACAGTCCATGGGATAACGTGATTTACGGGGATGCGGCTCTTCGCCGGGATGTGGCTCACCATGGCAACCACTGGAAAATCAAATCTATATTTTATTATTTGCACAACGAGTAGTGATACCATATTGAAAATCTTTTAGAAAGTACTTTTGAATATGGAGAATCAGAATTTGGAGTTTATATGTAAATAATAAAAAACAATGCTCCTTGTATGCTTACTTTATTCTGAATTGGTGAAAATAGCATTTTGTCTACAATAGTAGTAAATAAAATTGAAACCAACAGCAAATATCATAGTTTAAGCACATAATAAGATCTCATAGGGCTTGCATTTGATGTTTGAAGTGTTTTGGTATTGGTTTATAGCTATGTTGAAAGGTGGTGTGACTGTAAAAATGAGAATAGCGACGGATCCACCAAATATTATAAGTGAAATCTCCAAATCCCAATACCCAAACTGCGTAAATCTTATTCCATAGCTTCAACTACATTAGTAGACCATCTAACTTAGCTTTTAGCCTCATCCCACATGTGTAGCCTACAGGGTTGAGGCTGGAGAGTAGAATTTCTCTTGAAATTACTTTCCAATAACTATGGAATAAAATTTGGAAGGCTTAACCATCTCCCTTGAAAGTTTATATAGTATCTGGATTACTTAATTGAAGTATATCACAAAGTATTGAAACCTGATGTAAGCCTTATCAGCAGATATCATCTCATCCAATTTATAAGATACATATGTCACTATTCTCATTTTTACAGTCACACCACCTTTCAACATAGCTATAAACCAATACCAAAACACTTCAAACATCAAATGCCAGCCCTATGAGATCCTATTATGTGCCTCAACTATGATATTTGCTCTTGGTTTCAATTTTATTTACTACTATTGTAGATAAAATGCTATTTGCATCAGTTCAGAATGAAGTAAGCATACAAGGAGCATTGTTTTTTATTATTCAAATATAAACTCCAAATTATGATTCTCCATATTTAAAAGTACTTGCTAATAAATTTTTAATATGGTATTACTATTAGTGGTGTAGATAATAAAATATAGATTTGATTTTCCAGTATAACGACTCTAGGACAGGTAGCTACAGTAGACCACCTTACAAGCCCACATGGTTTACTAAGAGGTAACCATAGTAACTTCCGTCTGGTATACTTAGTATACTATGATAGACTAAAAGTGAGTATTAGACTCTCCCGCGAGCCATAGCAATGATTATCCTTAGTGAGGAAAATAGTATAGCTCAAGTCGTCCAAAACGTCTACCAGGCTGAAAAAGATGTGTTACAGGTGGCTATGCCAGTTAAAATGGCAAGAGATGATGCCTGGCATGAAATAGAGCAATGTCATTGGACCCTGTAGATAATCCTAAAGCCATTAGTCAGGAATTAAGGTTAATTTATCCTAGCAACTGGTTCTATGCAACTAATTTAGTATTACTAAGCCCATAATATGTGGCTGATGGAACACTTTTTCTCCTTTTGCACCAAAAGTAGCAACTTTTAAATCCTTAAGGCTTTACCACTATCAGACTAATTGGCAAAAGAAAACCTGTTTATTATTGTCCTTCACTGTCTCTTTCAGAAACAGGTTTTTTTTTGCTTATTTGAACTTGTTATTGTAAAGCCTTAGGGATTTGAAAATGATGAAAAATGTGGTACACGTTTTGGAGGACTTGAACCGTAACAAAAGGTAGTACATCAGCAAAAATAATCCTTGGCACACCTAGCGCACATAATGTCAACCACGAATTAGGATGCAACCACTTAAACTAACTATCATGGGGCACAACTTGCGCAATACCATATCTTCAGGACGTCACCTGACGCAACCACATATCTTGCAGGCATCACCTGGGGCAACACCATATCTTCTGGGCATTAGCGGGGCACAATCAGTTTGGCTGGGCACAGCCTGATACGCAACCTAATCTTCAGGATTCATTTTGGAAACAGGTCAGGGGTCTCCCCTTTGCTTTTTGACCTGGGTCACAATATATTTTACACTCATATAATCTATTTAGATAGTCTATTGAATTTCTAATTCCACTAAATACAGGCTGCACCGCACTCATGGCTTCCCTATGGCTCTTCCTGATATCCCTCTGGGTATCCCTCTGGGTATCCCTCTGGGTATCTCTCTGGGTATCCCTCTGGGAATCCCTCCCAGTCAGAGTGTTAAGTTCATGGTTATTGGACGCGTAGGAATGGGCCTTATACCGGCGTGTAGCTGGCGTCATGCCCAACAACCTCCCGCAAACAGAATTGGAATCCGTCCAGCGGTCGTGGAGGAATCTGCAATCAAGTGAAGTTCCGCCAGCATGCTCCCTAAGACCCCCTTCACACAAGACTGCAAAATCCGCAGTTTTGATGCCACAGGGACGTACACTATACCGGTGTGTAGCTGGCGAGGCCAATAACCTGCCGAAAACAGAATTGGAATCCGTCACGCGGATCTGGTGTAATCAGCCATCGAGTAAAGTTCCACGAGGGCCTAAAGAAGGGTCAGTAACTCCATGAGTATTGACCGCGTAGAGATAGGCCTTATACCATTTTGTAGCTGATGCAGAACCCAACAACCTTCAAGAAACAGAACTGGAATCCGTCAAGCGACTGTAGAGGAATCAGCCATCGAACTTTGAGACCGCCCGCTCTATAACTCTATCAATAACTGTCAGGTTGGGATTAATCCTATACCAGTGTGTAGGTGGCATCGAGCCTACAATGATGCCGGTGTCAGAATCAGGATCGGTAGTCTGGTTGTGGTGGAGTCTTCAGGGTAGCCGTGAGGGTGGAGATATTGAGTGGTGAGGGGAAAGAGAGCAGTCCATTCGCGTCAAAGGCTAAGTGCAGAGAATCCACAACAACTCCTCGTAGTAGAGACTGTTATAGCTATCACTCGCTTTGAGAATGGAGTGAGCTAGCATTTTCACTCTCTGCACGATCAAGTTCTGAAAATAGAACTCTCTGTGGGTGACTGGCAGGCCGGTGTGATTAGCGCCATATTAAGATTAAGAGAATGGTGGCTTTCTCTCATGGCGCCCCGACTGACCCAATCAGTGTTGCCAAGGGTACCCCCTTTCCAGGTATAAGAGATGGCTGGAAAGACATAGTGGTAATATTCAAGAGGTACTGTGAATGTGGAGTGAATGAGTGGTGCATCTGGAGATGTGATGATCTTGTGAGCTGCGTCTGGAAGCATGGGGTGTAAGGTTGTCTAGCCAGTAGTGTCCGGGGTAAGGCTCTATGGCAAGTATACCTCCTGACTCACCTGGGGCAAGGGAAGGCGGCAACCCAGCTCTAGATACACCAAAGGTTAGGGGCGTAAAGTTATTGTATCGGGTATCCTGACACAACAGCGGTGTGCCTGATGCAAGATATGTTTTTCCTGATGTGAAAGGGAAGTCGCTACACAGGGTAACCTTTCGGGGCGATTATTCCTCTGAACTCAAGTAATCAATGGAAAGGTTACATGAACGTTTGCGGAGACTTATAAGGTGTCACATGGACTTTGGTAGAGAATTCCTGTATCAGCTGATGAAGTTACACTACTCCCAAGATCGAGTTACCCTACCTGAGGGGTCGCAGTTACCCTACCTTGAGACATGATGACCCTAGCTTCGTCAGAGAAACAATACCGGAGTATGTTCAAATTAGTACAGGCATGCTCGGGAATAGATGTTACTAGTGGTGCTGGTAACAAAAGGCATACCGGGTCTTCAGATGGATAAAATTGGATTCAACCCAGGCCCCGGGCTTGGAAGAGGTGTCTAACAGCCCCCTCTGGCAACGATGAATGAGCTGTAGGCAGAGGCAAAATGCCAAGGTATTTTCAGAATCTTAAAACTAAAACTAAGGATTGGTGAGGGACTGATAACAGTGAAAACGTCAGGGCCCTACTTCCGACCAGATGCTGTTTGCACCATATATAGGGGATACGGGGCTGACCGCCCCGCAGGAGGTCATTTCCTTTGGTATCTTGAGACACCTGAGGGGTATAGACGGACTCTTACATGCCGATAGGTAGTAAGCAAGCAACCGGAAGGTCTCTCAGGAGATTGAGGAACAAGAGTAAATTGCTATCAAACTTTGTCTGGTAGATGTCGGAAGTCAACAGTAACCGGTACCCGGTTACAGGTTACTGTTGGTTTCGAGTATCGTTTGATACTCAGTATGTTTTATGATTGATTTTGATGCTCATGATGCTTTATGTTTGGTTTTAAGTATCGCTTGATACTCAGTATGTTTGATTTATTGTATCAAGATATTGTTTGATACTTGATATGTTTTATGTAACGTTTCAAGACTACCGTTTGGGAGTCTTTAGGGTTATGGTTTACAAGGCTCCGGTTAGCCTGACAAATGTATTTGAAGACCTGCTATTCTCTGAGCTTAGAGAGAGCAGACTTCGACAGACAGAGTTTTCAATATACTTGGTTGAACAGTTACTTCATCGGTTCGCTTCGAGAATCCAATAAGAGCAAACATCCTTAGCTATTAGGAACTACTTGGTAGTTGCCCTATAGTAAGAAGTTTGTTACAACAACTTATTCTAAGCCTCCGGTACTTAGTCTCGTTATATACCGCACTTTGGAATCGAGATAGTATCGTTACCCTATCGATTCCCACCACCACCCTGGAGGCGGTTACATCAACCCTGGGTAGAGTAGCCTATCTGTGGAAATGTCATTGGACTCTAGAACCCTTTGTCTAATTACGGTAGAGGTAGTCAACCTTGAATTGGGTCCCGGTAGGGCCCGAGGAGGACTATCAACTATGCATCTCACTGGGCGAGCCTGGTAGTCAACCAAGAATAGTATATTGTATCAGTAGAATTGGTGACTACGAATCTTGCATAAAAAACGAGAATGCTGATGGGCCAGAGACTCTTATCACCATGAAGGCTGCAAAGTTGTCTGTAGTTCGCCACTTACATGACAACCATTGGAGGAGGTTTTCTCTCATGCAGTTGTATTAGTAATACATTACAGGAATCGCTTCCGATTTGCGGAATGATAAATTTGCGAAGTATCCGACAACTTCAAATGTTGAATTGAATGGAGCAGTGAGTTAGGATAAGATCAGCAAAATGTAAAAACCAGTCCTGGTCCTCCTGGTCCACCCTGATCCACCCTGGTCCATCCTGGTCCACATTGTCGGTAAAATTGCAACAGGTGTAGATCAGAATGGATCGGTGTGGACCAGGTGGACCCTGGGGACCACAACCCCCCTTGGTCGACCAGGAGTGTTCAGGACCACCTTGGACCACCCTCCGACACTTTCCTGATGAACCCTGAGCTGAGAAGGGTGCGCATGAGCTATCAGGGTACTGACAGGTGTTGTTGGCTCATAAACTGTTGAACTTAAAGTATAACGCGAATGACACTCTACTGTGTTAACCATCTATCCTCGAGAACTTGAATTGAGTGAAGCTTTCTGGCTTAAGGATATTGATTTTTCCATTGGATTCTTTTATTGAATTTTGCTTTATCTTTACTTGGACTTTGAGTCTTCAGTGCGGTCGCAAACTTGGAATCCAGATTTCCATAGAGTACCCCCGTTACATCTAGTGGTTGTAATCATGAGCCACATCCCGGCGTAGAGCCGCATTCCTACAAATCATATTATGCCAAGATGCCGGTAATGCAAGAGTAATGTGATAATATAATAGTGATGAATTCTGATCTTGTTGCGGGTATCGTGTATCATGTTGGATGTGCTATTCGGCATGCTCAATTTTCTTGACCTTTCATCAAATTGTGAAAGACAGGAGAGCTGATTCCCTTGAGAGCTGCATGGCAGTATCAATAGTTAATGGAAATCATAATAGATACGGCAATGAAAGTAAAACCCCAGCTGAATGTTGGGATCCAAGCCGGAGAAAAGAGGAATTCTTTTTTCAAAGACATCTTTTGTTCAGAGACAAGGCAGGGTTTTTCTTTCTCTTCCTTCTGTGAGGGATAGATAAAGTAAGGAGGACATATGTGTGGAGGAAAGTGGATATGAGTGGTAATGGGTGGTACGCTGTTACAATCCTTTTCACTCCAGGTGATACTTGTAGCAGGTAACCGATAGTCTCCTAACGATCACATCTTTTTAGCCCCGTAACTGTTGCGATAGCCAAGTCCGTTGACTCCTATCTAGTAACGTCGATCACTAGGCTCATATCAGACAGTCGTGTCTTGGTTCCCAGAAGTGTGATAGATAAAGATCTTTGTATTGAAAGTATAGTATATGAAAGAACTTAGATGGTTGCGTGAAGAACCCAACTCCCATGTCTTTTTTTCTTTTTTTGTTTCTTGTCCTTTGTATTATCAACTACTGGGAACGAGGACTACGAGCAGCGCTAGCTATGGTAAAGAAAAAACCCCATCCCCACTTATCCACCCGGCGTCAGGGAAAAAGCCATCAACCCAAGTCCCTCTGGTATGAGACCAACTGCAGACCAGCTGCGCAAAATAAGAAATGAAACTCCGACTGAAGGGGCAGAACAACAAAATCAAATAAATACACCGGAAGGAATCACCAGGAAAACTCTTGCCGAAGACACCATCAACAACAAAACAAAAATAAATTGTTATAACCACTGGGAAACCCAAAGTAACCGACAATGAAAGAAGAACAATGGGGGCGCGGGAGCCACTAAAACCGTTGTGGTGTTGGAAGCATTACTCAGAACCCAAGGTGTTGACATCCGCCACCGAGGCAGTGCAATACGACGACTGAGCGTAACCGAGGGGCGCGACCGTGGAGAGGTCGCAAGGTGAAGCGAAACAGCACTAGGGTGCTAGCCAAGTGAGTGGATTGTAGCCTTAACCGAGCAACGGGACGAGACCTGAAGAGGGAGAGGAGGGGTAGACCCAATAACCGTGGAAACTATCGGTAACGGTGTGTGTGTCTGACTAGGCAGCCTCTAGCGGGAGCGAAAAGAACGGAGAAATCGACCGTGGACTGCTGAAAATGTTTCTCCTACTGCGAACTGTAGTCCCAGCGGTCTCTAACATGGGCGAGAAGGTGTTGCTGACCATGCGAGCGCTAAGGGAGGCAGCGAAGCGCGAGCGGAGAGCGGAGGGAGAAAAGCCAAACGACCCCTAGAAACTAGTACGCCAGGGCCCAAGGACATGATGAGGGAAGTAAGGCGGGAGGGGGGGGTGAGGCTCACGGAGAGTGCGGATGCAGCTCACTGAGAGTGCGGTGGTGATGGATGGTGACGATGAATTCTCATGTTGTCGAGATTTCAATCGCCGGGTGTGTAAGGGAGATGGTTCGTGACCCAAATCCCATGTCTTTTTTTTTCATTTTTTTTTTTCATGTGCTTTGTGTAATTCATCGTCTAGGTAGAAAGACTACGTGCAGCGCTAGCTATGGTGAAGAAAAACCTCTGTGTACCCACCGGCGCCAGTGAAAAAGCCATCAACCCATGTCTCTCGGGAGCCAGACCAACCGCACACCAGCCACACAAAATAAGAAATCCCCCTCAGACTAGGCGGTCGAAAAGAAAAAGACAAATAAATACATGGGGAGGAATCAACGGGAAAACTCTTGCCGGAAACTTCTAACAAAATGAAATAATTGATAGACTACTCTGTGAAAAACCCTAAGTAAGCGACAATGAAAGAAGAACAAAGGGAATGCGGGGGCCACTAAAACGGTTGTGACGTTGCAACCATTACTCAAGAACCCAAGGGGTTGACATCCGTCACCGAGGCAGTGCAATACGACGACTGAGCGTAACCGAGGGGCGCGACCATGGCAATCGCTAGGGCGGCGAAGGCCGTAGGGTGGCTGCTGAGTGAACGGACTGTAGCTGTAAACGAGCAACAGGACGAGACCTGGAGGGGCAGAGGAGGGGTAGACCTAATCACCGTGGAAACCATCGGTAACCGTGTGCGTATCTGACTAGGCAGCCTCTAGCGGAGGTGAAGAGAACGGAGAAATGGACCGTGGCCTGTTGAAATGCTTTCTCCTACTGCGAACTGTAGTCACAGCGGTCTGTAAGATGGGCGAAATGGTGTTGCTGACCGTGCAAACGCTAAGCGAGGCAGCGAAGCGCAAGCGAAAAGAGGGGGTGATTGAGCCAAACTACCCCTAGAAACAAGGACACCAGGGCCCAAGAATATTATAAGGGAAGTGAGGCGGGAGGGGGAGGGTGCAGCTCACACAGAGTCCCGGTGCAGCTCACTGAGAGTGCAGTGGTGGTGGAAGTTGACAATGAATTCTCATGGTGTTGAGATTACAATCGGCGGATGTGTAAGTGAGATGGTTCGTGACCCAAATCCCATGTCTTTTTCTTTTTTTTCTTTTTTTCTTTTTTATCATACTTTAAATCTTGTTTCTAGCTGAGGCCGATGGCCGAAGTAATAAGTACAAAAATACTACACATCCCGAAAGATATGGCTGCAAGAAACTTCCACCCAGTCCAACCCATCGTCGAGGGAGTGGAAACTATGGGAGAAAAACGCCTGGTCTCAAACCCGCACCAAGCGCCCGGGCGCTGAAAACTACAACAAAATATACAAGCAACTTACAACCAAAAGAAAGCATCTACCGAAAACCCAAGAAAAAAACCAACAGTGAAAAAAACCAAAAAAAACCAAATCTGTAGTAGAGGCCCCTGGGAAAGGCTATCCGCCGCGAAGCCCTTCAACGATCCCAGAATATGTTTATCACCGAACACAACCACGCAAAAAGGTAATAGTACCAGAGTCATATAGACCTGGGCCGCGGGCTGGTGGTAAAACGTGTGACGGGTCAGGCCGAGGGAGTCAACGAGTCCGAGGAGGAAGCGAGGTGAATGGTGGCCGGACGCCGGAGGGACCAAGCCGAATAGGGGGTGTTGGCTGTAACCGAGCCACGGGACCAAGACCAAGTGAGGGAGGGGAAGGGTGTGCCCAATCGAGGAGAAGTATGAGGGAAGGAGGACCGAAACGAGATCACGACTTTTCGACGATGCCGACCGTACCGAACAGTGATCCAAGGAGATAGTGCAATACCAGAGAGCAGAGACACCGGGGCCACTACTTCGACGATAACCCGAGAGTGCGACCGACCCATTGAGGAAAGAAAGGGGTTGCCGACTGTGCAAATGCTAAGCGAGGCAGCGAAACAAGTGCGGAGAAAGGAAGGAGTAGAGCCAAACGACTCCTAGAAACAAGGGCACCAGGACCCAAGGACATGATAAGGGAAGTAAGGCAGGAGGGGGAGGGTGCAGCTCACTGAGAGTGCGGGTGCAGCTAACTGAGAGTGCGGAAGTGGATGTTGACGGTGAATTCTCAGGGTGTTGAGTTTTCAATCGCCGGAGGTATAGAGGAGATCATTCGTGCGTAGAGGAGATCGTTCGTGTGTAGAGCAGATTGTTCGTGGGATGTAGAGGAGATCGTTCGTGACCCAAATCCCATGTCTTTTTTTCTTTTTTTTTTTTCTTTTTTTTTTATCATGCGTTCATTGTTTCTAGGTACAAGAAGCTTCGTGCAGCACTAGCTATGGAAAGAACAAAACCAATAAATCAAAACATACAATAAAAGAAACCATATTCCCAGTCCACCGCGTTCTACTGAAAGTACTTGGGCTAAAACCATGTGCTCGTCGTCCCCTATGGAAACCAAATATCAGGAGATTACAACGCTAGAACTACTTCTCGCTCTACGCGTTTCTTGCAAGGGAAGTTAAACAAAGGAAGTTAAAACAAACAATCTCTACCAAACAAAAGGCCAAATAGAACCTCCGCGGGAAAACCATGTTTCTAGTCTGGGGAAGGGGCGGCGGGAGGGCAGTAACGGTCAGGGAGCATGTCCGGGGGGAAACCAGTTTTCGTGGTTGTGATGTACTCGCCTAGTACTCGTATGAGGATGGGGTCGGACCATGTTGTTGCGTCGTGCGCCAGGGAGGAGACGTCTTTCAGTAGGAGGTCTCGGGCCTGTTCGCGGGCAGAGCAGGTAAGGATGGCGTGCTGAAAGGACTACGGTCCGATCCCGCAACCTGGGCAGGTTGGGTCTGGGTCCTCGTCGGACCATCAGGGGTGGGCGGCCAGGTGACTCTTTGCCAACCACATTTGATGGAGTCTTCCTGCCACAAACTTGTCCAGCCCCATAAAGGGGTGTGGGGAAAGGGAGGGGGGGTATTCATAGTATGGGGGCGCGGGATCGTCCGTGATCCAGTCTTGGGTGAGCATGTTCCTAACATGGGTTCGGAGGGCCTGGTAGGTTTTTCTCATGAGGTCCGGCGGGGGAATTTCAGTTCCGGGTGTGGGAGGGGCGTGAAGTATGAGAGGAAGGGGCGTCAGGCATTCCTGTAAGGGCAGGGTGAGGTGTGCCAGGGCGTCAACGGGTAGGTGTTTCCTTATTGGAGGAGAGGGGACCTTCCTGCGCCAGCTAAGGGGGAGGTAGACGGAGGTGAGGCCTACCGTGAGATGCCTGGAGGCATCCTGGGCTCTGAAGGAGGAGAGGGAGGGGAAGGATTGTGGGAGTCTGGCCGAGGCCGGGTTGGCGTTCGGGGGGGGGGCAGGCGACTCTTTGGGCGGTAAGGCGCCTCTTGTATCTGCAGTAGGAGACCATGGGGGGGAGGCAGGCCTCTCGGGACAGGATGGAGGTGGGGGTGGAGAAGAAGTTGTTCGTGGTCCATCTCTGGACCCTGTGCTAGAAGCTGTTCATGCCTCTTAGCGCCGCGTAGTTTGGGGTGAGGAGGTCAGCACCATAGGTGAGTATGGGCAGGAGGAGGCCACCGGCAACGTGATGGCAGAGGAAAGGTCTGACGCTGGCACCTGAGGAGGAGAGGCGCTTGACGAAGGAGAAGACTACCTGGGTCAGGGAGAGCTTGTACCTATAGTGGTGGGCCGTGTTAAAGGAGGGGGTGAACCAAAACCCTAGCCATCTGACCACTTGGGAGGGTGGGAAGAGGTGGCTTTCCAGTTCGATCGGGGCATGCGAGGGAGGTGCCCTCTGGCTCGGGGTTCGCCAGTGGCTGAGTTCGGTTTTGGGGACCGAGAAGGACAGGCCGATGTCCCGGCCCTTTGCTGCTATGGTGGAGAAGAGACTTTGTAGGCGGCGTCCGTTCCCTCTGTAGGAGGGGGAGGCTACCGTGATTGAGATGTTGTCCACATAGGAGACCATGAGGCCTGGGGGTATGGATATATGTAGGGGGGCGACGTAGAGCAGGAAGAGAAAAGGGGAGATGGGGGATCCTTGTGGGGTACCCACCGAGACTGGGGAGGGAATGTTGGGAGAGCCTTGGAACACTCGGGTGCAGGTCCTTGCTGAAACGAAGGAGGTCATCCAATCAACCATGTAAGAGGGGATCTGGGAGGCCAAGAGTCTGGCCCTGAGGGTGGAGGCGTTGACATTGTCGAAGCCGGCTTTGATGTCTAAGAAGAGGGTGGATACTTCCAGTCTGGGTCTTTGGAGAGTTTTCACCTTGTGCATGAGCGTGAGGCAGGCGTCGGAGGAGCTGAGTCCTGGCAAGGAGCCACATTGGTCAGGGTGGAGGAGGCCCTTCGACCTAGCAATGGCGGATAATCTGACCGTCATTATGCATTCGACGATTTTGGAGATGGTTTTGAGGAGGACAATGATGTGGAAGGAGGCGGGGGAGTCATAGGAGGCTTTACCTGGCTTGTCCAGGACCACCCCATTTGCGTTTTTGAGGGAGGGAGGGTGGTATCCGAAGTCAATCAGGGGGGAGATGAGGTCAAGTAGGATTGTGGGGTTGACCAGGTTGACCTATTTCCATACAGAGTAGGCTATACCGTCAGGGCCTGGGGCTGAGGAGGGGGAGGATTTGGAGAGGGCGAGTCTGATTTCTTGCTTAGTAAGGGGGGTGGCAGAGGGGTTTTTCTTCAGGCGACCCCTGCCGGGCCGGGGGTCCTTAGAGGGGAAGAAGTGGTCCAGGAGCACGGTATTAATTGCGACTGAGTTCGAGGCGTCGTGGAGGGAGGGAAACCTGGGGGTGTTTCTTGAGGCGACCAGTTGTTTGGCCGTCCAGATGTTGTTTGGGGAGGTTTTTGCAAGAAAGTCAGCCCCGTAGGAGGCTTTCGCTCTTTTGATGGATTTGAAATAGCCGAGTTTAGATTTTCTTGCTATGTTATAGGAGTCAGCGGTCTGGGTTTTTTTAGCCCTTCGGGAGGCTTTCGTGAACTCTTTCCCGAGAGAGGTTAAAAGCGGGGTCCACCAAGCTTTGGATCTTGGGGAGGGGCGTGATCGAGGTGCAGTGTTTTCAATCACCGCTGTGAGTGTGGAGAGAGCCGAGGAGAACCATGGGTCGAGTTGGTTAGGGGAGGGGCTCTCGGGGGAAGGGGGGACAAGCCAGTTTTTAAGTCTGTCCGTCATGCCTGGCCAGTCAGCTTGCTGCCAGCGTGGTCTGGGCTTGTCGTTGTGGGGGGTGGGGGGGCGAAGGGTAATTATGATGGGGGCGTGATCCGATCCTGTCGAGGGGAGCGACTGTGCGTCCCAGGAGCGAAACGCAGAAAACATATGTGGGTTAGTGAAGGCAAGGTCGATGGTGCTGGGTCTATGGGTGCCTGAAAAGGGGAAACAAGTATAGATTCCCGGGATGTCAAGGAGGGTGCAGCCCAGGTCTGAGGCCCGGTCAAAGTAAGGAGCGGATTGTTTCTCCTCTCACGAGGAGAGGACCCTGGAGGGGTCGGTTGCTGCATTATGAACATTGAAGTCGCCTGCAACTAGGTACGGGTGGTTCAGTTCTAGAAAGGAGGACTCGGGGGGAACTGAATAAGGGAAAGGAGGAAGGGGTCTGGCATAAGTGTTGCCAATGGTGAAGCGGTGAAAATTTGTGCCCAAGCAGCCTTGGGGGGTCGAGACCTCAAGTGTCATAAAGTCGTCCGTCTCGGGGGGGAAGGAAGGTAGTAGTGCGAACCTGCGCAGGAAGTCTTGGGTTATATAACAGGCCACTCTGGGCCATCCAACGGAAGGAGCAAAAGATTTAAGACCTGAAAAACTAGGGAGGAATCCCTTGGAGGAGGGGGGGTCCTGGAGGAGGACCATGTCTGGGGAGAGACCTTCTGCTAGGGAAGAAAACAAGGAAAGGAAGACATCCCAGCTACCCAAGCTGTTTTGTTGAATGAGGGTGAGGTTATTTGCCGGAGCCAGCCCTTGGCGTGAGGTGGAGTCGGTGTTGTTAATCAGTTCTGGGTGGGGCCCGCTTGATTAGAGGGAGTCACAGGTGGCAGGCTCCGGCCAGTGGGTGCTGGCTGGGACCTGCTGGGGGGGGGCGGGGGCGTCTCTGGATTGCTGGAGGGGTCTCGCGGTGGGAAGGTCGACGGGACGGGTTGTACGGGCATCGGGAGTAGTGGGTGCTGGGTGGCCATCGTCGCCCACATCTATGGCTTCCTCAATATCGGAGGAGGCGTCTGATAGTTCCTCATCGGAAGGTGGGGGAGCCTCGGGTTGAGGTGGGGGGACAGGTCTAGCTCTGCATTCCCTAGAGAAGGGGTCGTGGTCGTCGCCGCAGTTCGGGCAGTTGGGAGGGGAGGTGGCGCAGCAGCCTGAAACGGCCTTGGTGTCTCCGCCCTTGGGGCAGGTGGGGTTCTGACAGCGGTGCGCTGAGCGAGTATGGTCTAGTGCGCAATAGGGACAAGTTGGGTGCTTCTGGGCGCATCGGGGGTGGGCGTGTCCGAAACGGTAGCAGTTAAGGCATTGGGTGTAGCGGTTAGCTTGGGTCGTTTTCTCGACTTTGAGCCGCTTTGAGAAGAGGAAGAGGGCGGGGAGGAGGATGGGAATGTTGTGGGGGTTAACGGAGAGGACCAGCGCAGTGCCCTGCTTGGAAAGCCTAGCAGTTCGCTCCTTGTTAAGATACCTGACCGCGCCAATCGTGACCGCCTTGGCGTTGTGGATCGAGTTTTTGATGAAGGTAAAGAGATGTTCGTCGTCATCGGGGAGGACGTCGGTTGGGATCGAGTGAATTGCCAACTGTATAGCGGTTGGCGCCTCGGTAAACGTAAGCCAGGGGGTATCACCGAAGGGGAAGGATTGGTTGAGGCGGCGGGTGAGGGCATCGAAGTACAGGGCGTATGAGGCTGCGGGGGTGTTGGGGTTGGTGCCCGTAAGGGAAACAGTGCCTCGGTTATTAACCTTCGCGATAAATACTTTTTGGAGGAGGCAGTTGGAGTCAGTGAGGGTGGCGGCAGCAATTTCTGGATATGAGGCGGCTATGCGTTGGGTGAGGGCGTGGGGGGCGGGGTTGGATCTGGGGGCGAAGAAGCGTCTTGAGGCCTGGGGGAGGGACAACGGAGCTTTTGGCTCTTTATCCCCATCTCTCGCTACCTCTGTAACCGAGGCTCCCTTTCTCTTCTTCTTCCCTTTGCCTAGGGCGGAGCCGGCCGCTTGCGCATAGGTGGGGGTGGTTGTGGTCCTCGGAGCATAGTCCGTGTGGAGGGTGTCCGGGGTGAAAATGGACAGGTCATATTAGTTGGCCCGGAACTGTTCTGCTTCCCAAGAGTGTGGGAAGGCCTTGGCATACAGCTCGGGGTTGCCGAACATT
>Ga0307507_10007618_pt1 | contig 15563 bp, 21 predicted proteins | sample 7_EM_MG_FD_207223 | JGI IMG/M metagenome (GOLD analysis project Ga0307507, IMG submission 207223) | Populus trichocarpa ectomycorrhiza microbial communities from riparian zone in the Pacific Northwest, United States - 7_EM | ecosystem: Host-associated > Plants > Roots > Unclassified | place... | reverse complement strand
CTGATACATATGAGTCATGTGCGAAATACATAAACCACACGACCACAAATGTGCGTCATGTCAAATATCAACCAATAATAACAAACCAATGACACCCTATTCCGTTGTCATGTGAAAACCTATGAGTCAACTGATCTCATAGCGTGAAAAATACAAACCATTGACAAATAACTATTAGTCATGGGAAAGTCTGCCTTGCTTAGTCACCGTTTGTGACATTAGCTCCCTTCCCCCTCTTGCATTAATCCTTCAATACTAAACTCCTTCTTTCCAGAGTATAACTCCAATTTGGCGCATTCTCAGTTTGACTCGCTTGTAGGCTTGTGGAAGTTTTTCCTTCTCTTTGTCGAGTCGTTCGAGGTCATTATCTTTTGCCACAATCATTTGGGCAGCGCTATCGATTTGGCTTCGTAGGTCCGAGATTTTCCCTTTCAGGGCTTCCACGTCTGGAATGGTTTTTGCACTCACCTCTCTCCCCAGCTGTGTCCTCACAGCTTTTCTTTTCTTGTGTTCCTTTCTGTCCTTTCCTGACAGTATCCCTCTTTCTCCCAATTGTCGGGGGTAGTAGCCGGCGTCGACCTCTTCGCATCGGAGGTCGTTGCACTTCTCATTGAAGCAATTCTCACAGCTTGTGATTTCGTGATCAGCCCTTCTGGCCCTTCGCTGACCCGGTTGTTGGGGGGCCCAGTCCTCCCCTGGGTTTGCTTCTATTTCCTGTCGCCAATTGTGGTCGTGGGCGACGCTTGCTTGTTTCGATCTCCTGGTGAATTGTGGGTACCAGCCTGACCCTTGTTTTCCCCGAGATGCATTTGGCATCCATCGTCTGGGCAGTCCGTCCAGCTTATGGAGGTGTGCGCCACCTCTCTTCTTAGGGAGCCCGAATAGTCTGGGCCCGTGAGGGTAGCATTGTGGGGGACACCCTGAGCGTCGTTCTCAGGTGTGTGTGAGTGTCGTGTTGTTTGACGACGGGGGGAGGTGCGGAGGACGATATGTTGATCGTAACGTGTATCCACTCCTGGCTTTCGTGGGTAGTGCCGGTGGAATAGTTGGACTGTCTGTTCTGCATGGTTAAAGTTTTCTCCGTGGTACCAGACTTTATCGTGTTCTTGTGAGTAGCCTTTCCACTTAGCTAGATATTCATCAGCAACAATAATACTTGGCGCCTGGTGCGCCCGGTACGTCTGGCGCATCTAGCGCACATATCGTCAATCGAGAATCATGACGCAACTACTGGTTTCCGCTCACTCAAGGCGCACCGGGCACAACAATTTATCTTCCTGAATGCACCTGGCACAACACATAATCTTCCTGAACGCACCGGGCGCAACACCACATCTTCAGAAAAGAGTCGAGGGTTCCCCCTTTACCCGCTCCTGACCTAGGTCACAACACTCGTACATGATAAAAAGTTTATTTAAATAGTCTATTATATTTCTAATTCTACTAGTCTAGCTAAGTGGTCTAAATACAGGCTTCACCTTCCCATCTTCATCCATGCACACCCTATGGCTCCCCCGGCAGGGGTACAATAGGGACCACCTCCCCAGAAGACAGCGAAATCCTGGGTCTTGATGCGACAGGGACGTACCTTATACCGGGGTGTAGCTGGCGTCGAGCCCAACAATGTCCAGCAAACAGAATTGGAATCCGTCTACCAGTCGTGGAGTAATCAGCCGTCGAGTAAAATTCCGCCAGGGTTACTCTAGAGACCCCCCTCTACAGAAGAGCGTGAATCCATGAGTATTGATCGCGTAGGGAGGGACGTTACACCGTTGCGTAGCAGGCGTCGAGCCCAACAACGTCCAGCAAACAGAATTGAAATCCATCAAGCGGTCGTGGAGTAATCTGCCGTCGAGTAAAATCCCACCAGCTTTGGTACCTAACACCCTTTCCACAGTAGCGATTTCCTGAGTTCTGATCCCACAGAGACGTACCTTATACCGGCGTGTAGCGGGCGTCGAGCCCAACAACCTCCAACAAACAGAATCAGGATCCGTCCAGCGGTTGTGGAGTAATCAGCCTTCGAATCCTGGAATCGCCAGCCCTGTAACTCTATGAATAATAGTCAGGTAGTAATCAATCCTATAGCAGTGTGTAGCCGGCGACGAGCCCAATATGATGCCAGTGTCAGATCCATAATCTGCGGAGTGGTTGTGGTGGAGTGTTCTGGGTAGGCCCGGGATGCAGGTGTTAGGTCTAATGAGAGGAAAGTGCGGAGTCGCGTCATGCCTAAGTGCCGAGAAACCACAACAAAGTAGAGTCTGTCACAGTTATCACTCGCTTTCACACTAGATTGAGCTGGCATTTTCGCTCTCTGAAAGATGACGTTCTGAAAATAGAACTTAGCTGTGGAGCCTGAATGTCTTTAGCGCAAAATTAAAATTAAGAGGATGGTGGCTTTCTCACTTAGCGCCCAGACTAATCCAATTATTTTTGCCAAGGCTACCCCCTTTCCAAGAATGAGAGATGGCAGGAATGCGATAGGGGGAGATCGTCATGGGGTACTCTGGATGCGAGGGGAATGAATGCTGAATCAGGAGGTACGATGGTGTTGTGCGCAGAGTCTGGAAGCACGGGAGGTAAGGTTCAGTAGCTACTAGCATCCAGATGTCAGTGTGGATGCAACGGTGCCTCCTGAGGCACCTGGCGCAAGTGAGTGCCGCAACCCATCACAGAACGCACCTGGCTTACGGGCGCAAAGTTACCCGCATCTAGCATCCTAACACAACACCAGCACACCAGACACATCATAATTTTTTGCTGATGTTGGAGCTTGTTCTAGTGGAGTCGGGAGTCGATAATTTCGTCCAGTTCATATTCGTCTTCTCCTTCTGTCTGAATAGGTGGAGGGGGTTATTTGATCTGTGAGGGGAATCGGTTGTCTTGGTATGGTTCGATGAGGGAGATGTAGAATGTGTTGTATATGGCTCAGGAGGGTGGTAAGGCCAGCTTATTGGCCTTGTCCCGATTTTTGCCAAGATTTTAAATGGTCCTATTTTCTTGTAGTCCAGTTTCTTCGATGGTCTTGTGGGCTTGATGTTGCGTGGCCACAACCACACCATATCTCCTGATTCTAGGTTGGGATCGGGTTTTCGATGTTGATCGTAATACTGTTGTTGTCGTAATTGGGCACCCACCATCTCATTTCTTAATGACTAATGTAAGTGAGTCATTTCATCTGGTTTCGCCTGCTTCGCTTGAATCAGATGACCGATCATCTTGTATTCGGAGTTGATTCCCTATTTTGCAAAGAAGGGTGAGTTTTTGATGGTCTCTTGATATCCGTTGTTGTATACAAATTCTGCCACTGGCAGGTTACTGCACCAATCGTCTTGTTGATGGTTGATGTATGCTCGGAGGTATTGTTGCAATATGGCGTTGGTCTGTTGGCCCTGTCTGTCTGTCTGCGGATGGATTGCTGTGCTGAGTCTTCTTTCAATTCCTAATCTCCCCATAGTTTCTTTCCATAGGTCTCATGTGAATAGTGTCCCCCTGTTGGTGATGATATCTTGTAGTAGTCCGTGTAGCCTGACTATCTCCTTCATGAAGAGATTCGCGAACTGCCGTGCATCGAGCTTTTTTCAGCATGGAATGAAATGGCTCATTTTGGGCAGCCGATCAATGACTACCAGTATGGTGTCGTATCCGTCTGTTTCCGGTAGTTTCATTATGAAGTCCATAGCTATCGATTTCCATCGTCGATCAGGGGTCTTGTTTGACTTGAGGAATCTGTAAGGTGCATGTCGGACCACTTTGGTCCTCTGACATGTGTCGCCATTCTTTATAAATCGTTTGATATCTTCCCTTATCTTCGGCCAATAATATCATCTGTTGATGAGTTCGGTAGTTTTTGTCATTCCGCCGTGTCCCGCTTGTGGGGGTTCCGGGTGTTTAGCGATACAGGTGGTTCGTATCCCTTCCTCGTTTGGTATCCAAATCTTTCCTTGGTACCATAAGAGGTCGTCCTCCTACTAGCATAGCCCCAACGCTATTCCTTTCATTTCTTTTCTTCCTTTGTCCAAGTTTCTTTTGATGTCCTTGATTTCCTTGTCCACATTGCTTGCCTTCGGTATCTCTCCTTTGTCCTTGTCTTGGCATTCTGTTGTTTCCAATACCTCGACCTTGATTTCTTCAGTCTCTGGGATATCCCTCTATCTTTCTTTTGGCAGTACGATGCTGACATTTCGTTTGAGTCTCTTGTCGCCTGCCGTGGGCAGCTCCCCGGCTCTTCTCGTGAGCGCGGCTGGTTTTCCCCCTTCTTTCCCTGGAGGGTATTCAATTTTGAAGTTACATTTACTTAATTCTTGCATCCATCGTGCTTGTCGTTCATTTAGTTCCTTCGTCGTCATGAAGATAACTAAGTCCTCGTGGTATGTGAGGACCCGTCTTGATTTCAGATTTCCTCTCGTGTATCTTTTCCATTCTTGGAACGCCTGGACTATCGCTAATAGTTCCTTATCGTGTATGTCGTAGTTGTATTCGGTATGCAGCATTGTCTTGGATCGGTACGCCACTGGTCTCCATTTTCCGTCTGGCCATTGTTGTGACAGTATACTGAAGCAGACGTATTTTCTGGTGTCTCTTTCGATTTTGGTTGGTACGAGGGGGTCGAAGTAGACCAGTACTGGTGTTGTGGTGACTTTTGCCCTTAATTCGTCAAATGCTTGGTGTTCTTTGTCTCCCCATTCCCAGTTGCCGATGCCTTCCTTTTTTTTCTTCGCATATAGCGGTTTGTCTGTCCTGCTGAAACCTTCTATAAATCGTCGATAGAAGTTGCAGAATCCCAGGAAGCACTGGATTTCCTTGATTTTCTTGGGTGTCGTCCAGTCCCAGATGGCTTCTGTCTTAACTGGGTCTGTCTTGACACCTTCCTGTCCAATGATGAATCCTAGGTATCCTGTTTTATTTTTGTGAAATTCACATATGGATGGTTTGACGTTCATCCCCCATTTTCGTCTTGCTTCGAGGATATTGCTGACTTCTTTTCGGTGTTGTTGTAGGTTGTTTGAATATATCAGTACGTCATCCAGATAGACGATGAAGCCCATGTCGATGTGTTCTATAAGGAGCTAGTTGATCCATCGCTGCAATGCCGCCGATGCATTGCATAGTCCATATTGCCTAACTAGGTATTCGTATGTCCCTAGTTTTGTTGAAAAGGTTGTCTTCCATTCGTCCTCCCCTCTGATCCTAAGGTTGTGGTAGGCGTCTTTGATGTCCAACTTGGTAAAGTACTTCACTCCTCCTAGCAAATCTAGTACTTCGCTAATAAGCGGTAGCGGGTGTCGGTATTTCTTAGTAACTTCGTTGAGTGCTCGATAATTGGGGCATAGTCTGAGTTTGCTATCTTTTTTCTTGTGTTACAATCCTCTTCTCTCCGGGTGATACTGGCAGCAGGTAACCATTAGTTTCCTAATAATCACTTTTTCTTTAGCCCGATAGTTGTTGTGATAGCTAAGTCCGTTGACTTCTATCCAGTAACGTCGATCGCTAGCCTCATATAAGACAGTCGTGTCTTGATTCCCGAAAGCGTGATAGATTAAAGTCTTTGTATTGATAGTAGATAGTATGAAAGAACTTAGATGGTTGCGTGAAGAACCCAAATCTCAAGCCCCCAGTGTGCCCTCATATAGGGGTTCTTCCCTCAACCCTCACCCTGCGTGACTCATACTCTCGCGTCACGCGACTCATGACTCATAGTGAGTCATAGTGTAAAATCCCTCAGTTGACTCGCCCGAGTCAGCTGCGCCCTATCTCGCAACCAATCAAAACTCATAAAACAAGTCATGTGCCCTACCGGGGTCGCATGCACGAAACCCATGACTCATAACTATGAGTCGTGTGCAAAATACATAAACCACATGACCACAATCGTGCGTCATGTCAAATATCAACCAATATCAATAAACCAATGACACACTATTGCATCGTCATGTGAGAACCTATGACTCTACTGATCTCATAGTGTGAAAGATAACAAACCGATGACTAATAATTATTAGTCATGTGAGAGTCTGCCTTGCCTAGTCACCGTTTGTGACATCTTGACACAAATGATGAGTGAAGCCCTTCCCGACTTCACTCTCCGGTTCCATCCTCAATCTTCGTTCTGTGAGATGTATCGCTGGAGTTCCTCCAACTGGTCGGAACTGAGGGCGTATATCTTCTTGATGGGTACTGTCTTTCCTTCTTCCAGATCGATTCGTAGGTCGATGCCTGGTCCCTGTGACGGTACTGCCGTCTTTTCTCCCTTTTCGAACACATCCAACAGGTTGTGATATTCTCAAGGGACCGTGTTTCTCACATCTTGGTCTTCTTCGTTCTTTCTGTTTTTTATCGCCAGTTCGGTGCTAATGTTGATAGCTTCCAACTGAATTTCGTCTTCGATTTCATTCCATTTTAGGATTCCGGTTGTTTCTCCTCTGTGGTAGAACTGTCCGAACGGTCTTGCGGATATCTCATTGATTGCCATCAGTGGTTTGCCACTCTGTCCTTTGACCTCTTGGTCCATGGTGGTGTTGGAGCTCCCGAACCCTTGATCCCCCCTTATGGTATCATCCAACTGGGTTATTTCTTGTAACTTCCTGTTGTCGATTTTTTCGATAATCCGTTGTGCGATCCGGTCTCCTTTTTCCACTCTGTATGATTGGTCTCCCAGGTTGGCCAGGACCACCTTCACTTCTCCTCTGTAGTCGGAGTCTATCAAACCTGCATTTGTCGTGAGTCGGTGTTTGACTTCTAGACTGCTTTGTGGTTCAATTCGTCCATAGGTGTTGTGAGGTAGTCCACTAGCTATTCCTGTCCCCACAATTACCTGCCCTCTGGCAGGACCGTCGGTTCCTGCGTTTGTCTACAGGTCGTGTCCGGCCGCCCTTGCTGCTCCATTCATAGGCACCCTGGCCTCAGCGGATAGCTTCTTAACTATGATACTCTAGTAACTGGCCGTCAGGCCTTTCTTGGCCTAGACCTGGGAGCATCTGGTGATGAGATTCCCTTCCAGGGCTTTCTCTTCGGGCACCGCATGGGCAACGGGTGAACTGTTGAGACACCAAGTCGTACATTGTTCGCTGTAGAAGGTAATCCTCTTGGCGTTCCAATCGATTGTTGGGTTATGTTCTCTTAACTATGGCATGCCTACGATGACCTCATGGTTTTCGAGGTTTGCCACTTGGAAGGTTGCCAATTCCCTATGACTACTAATATCCATAGATACTTTCCTCATATGGGTAACAGGGCTCATAGCGCTTGGTTTTCCGTCCGCAAGGTAAATCTACGTGGGGTTTTTTGCATTGATCATCTTGATCCCCTGTTTATTGCAGACTTCTCGGTCGATGAAGGCTTCTGTTACTCCTGGGTCGATCATGGTGTTGATTGTGACTGACTCCCTGGTGCCGTCTAGTTCTATCTTGACCATGATATGGTCTTTGTCGTTATCGCGTGTTTCTGTGTAACCTGATCCCCAGGGAAGCCGCTCACGACAGGGATCCGGCTCACCCATAGCTATCAGCTAAAAATCAAACCTGCATTTATTATCTCAATGAATACAAGAGATATCAGTTTGAAAATATAGAAACAAGTATTTTAGGATATAGATAATCAGAACATATGGTTTTTATTTCTTACTTATAAGTTGCTACTCTAGTATAGTGGTTTTAAGATTGCCTATTTCAAAAAATAATTGCACTCTTTCCAATCCAGATTACAATGGAAAAACCTCCAATATGAACATTCTAAAATAGATCGAAGGATAGTAGAAGTCTTATATATTTAGAGTAAACTGGTTTTAATTATCTTTATATAAATTTTCTAGAGCAATGGTGGTCAAAAGAGAGATGAAAATCTATGTACAAATTACATATAAATTGTATCAATTTTACCATGTAATATCGACATACATAGTAGGCCTATAAGCCCAATCTCTTGGAGTACCCTTTACTATGAGCACTAGAGTAGGCATTGAAGGTTTGAGCTCCAAGAAAAATGCTTTGCATAATCTGTACATTGATAATTGTCAAGTCAGTAGAAGCAAGGACAAAGCTCAATTATTTTGTTAAAAGCGCCCCAATGAATTATTTGAAATGACAACCAATTATCACATTAACTTAAATGTTTTACAAAGTCAAAGTACACTTCGTGAAGCTAGGGAAATTCATATTTTTTCCTCAGATTTCATGTTAATTGTCTATATTAAAATTATAATAATTGTCTATAGATTTGTAGAGATAATTCGATATACTTGTCTATACAACATACTTATTATCCATTCTAGTTATTTAATGCAAATTGAAACCTGGAAAGACTTGCATTTGGTTTGAAACTCATATTATAGCTCTTTAACAAGTGTAAAAATCTTAGTAGTTATATGCTATTGCTCTCTAAAGTGAATGGAGTAAAGAATATGTCAGGTGTATTTTCCTAATTTCAAACATTCCATACTTGCTTCCGATAATGTAATTAAGGATATTCCACCAAATTGGGTTAATAGGCCTAGTATGTATGTAGATATTACATGGTAAAATTGATACAATTTGTATGCAATTTGTACATAGATTTTCATCTCTCTTTTGACCACTAGTGCTCCAGAAAATGCATATAAAGAAAATTATAACCAGTTTACTCTGAATATATAAGACTTCTACTATCCTGCTATTCATTTTCAAAGGTCCTTCTTGAAGGTTTTTCAATTTTTATATCTTTTAGAAGAAAGGTCATTCTTTTTGGAACTAGGGATCTTAAAACTACTATAATAGAGTAGCGATTCATACCTAAGAAATAAAGATTACATTTTCTGAATCTGTATATCCTAAAGTGCTTGTATCTAAATTTTCACATTGATACCTCTTGTATTCATTGAAATAATAAAATGTAGATTTGATTTTTACCTAGTTGCTAGGGGTGAGCCAGATCCCTGTCGTGAGCCGCTTCCCCGGAAATCACGTTAGTTAAGTGCCGCGTAGTAATTTTCCATGATAATGGGTTTTCGGTCAGGTATATCCCTCAAAGCATCTCTTACTAGGGACGTTCGTCGTTTCCCGCCTGTTCGGGTTCCCGTTCGACCTCCCTTTCCCTAATGTTAGGTCTGGTTTGCCAAGGGGCTATTTTTTTTGTGGGTTGCCAGCTCCTAGCTTGTGCGTTGAATGGTTTGGGTCCGTCCTTTTTTGGGCATCTCCTGGCTAAATGTCCAGGTTGAGCGCATTGGAGACACAGTTGTTCTCGTATCCTCCTTTGGAATTCTTCCCTTGAGATGTTGAATATTGGTCGTATTCGAGTTGTGTCCAGTTCCATAGGGTCGCCATAATTTTGATTGCTGTTACTTGCGGGTCCATATGTCCCATCTGGGTTTCCTGGTGTGATGGTCTCCCGTTGGACGTTTTTTGTTGATGACGATCTTTGGATATGTCTCACCATCTCCAGTTTATTTTCCTTCCGGATTGCCCATTGGGCTAGGGCTTCGAGGCCCTTGTATTCTTCACTGCTAGCTCCCCAGGCGTTGTGCAATTCTGTGATCATTCCTCCGAGAAGTAGTTCTCCTCCGGTTGAGTCGTCCAACTCGGCTTCGCTAGCCACAGGGCGGAATTCCTTCCAGTATTCCGTGACTGATCGTTTGCCTTGTTTCATATTCTTCAGTCTGATCCTTGTTTCTCCCTTGACATCGATTACGCCAAATTGTCTTTGTAATTCTGCTTTGAATCCTGCCCAATTGTCCCATGTTGAGGTGATTCTTTCTTCGGCGTAAGGTGTGATCCAGGTCCCCACATCATCCCTTAGGAGGCTTGTTGCATCGAAGATTTTTTCCTCATCATGGCTGTTCTGCCACCCTACTGTCCTGTAGTACACTATGAGTTGGGCTAGCTACTCTTGTAGCTTATGTCGTTCTCCTCGGTAAACCTCCAGTTCCTTGGCCTTAGGTTTTCTAGTCCCTCCAGTTAAGGATGCGATGATTTGTCTTATATGTTCCGGGTTCAGGATCGGGGTCTTTTCTGCAGATATCGCCCCTCCTTGTTCCGCTGTAGCCCCTATCGTGTTTCGTCGTGTCCTTCCTTGTTCTTCTGTTTGTTCTGATCCACTTGGTGATGGTGGCTCTGGTGTGGTAGGGCTTTGTGCCGTCTCTTCTGTTAAGGCTCTTTCAAGTCCTTCTCCTAGTCATGAAAGGGCGAGGTTTTCCCCCTGAGGGTCAATGTCGTTTTGGTTGTTTGTCTCCGCTTTGTCTATTTGTTATATACTGCTCGTTGACGTAACCAAATGTTACAATGCTCACTTCTCCGGGTGATACTTGTAGCACGTAACTGATAGTTTCCTAACGATCACTTCTTCTTAGACTGATAGTTGTTGCGATAGCTACGTCCGTTGACTCCTATCTAGCAACGTCGATCGCTAGGCTCATATAAGAGAGTTGTGTCTTGCTTCCCGAAAGTGTGATAGATAACGATCTTTGTATGGAAAGGATAGTATATGAAAGAACTTAGATGGTTGCGTGAAGAACCCAAATCCCATCCCTTTTTTTTGTCTTTTTCTCTTTTTTTTTATCATGGGTTCATTGTTTCTAGGTACAAGAAGCTTCGTGCAGCGCTAGCTATGGAAAGAACAAAACCTATAAATCAAAACATTTCAACAAAAGAAACCATCTTCCTAGTCCACCGCGATTTACTGAAAGTACTTAGGCCAAAACCATTTCCCTGTTGTTTCTTTATGGAAACAAAAATATAGGGAAATTACTACGCTAAACCACTTCTCATTTACGCGTTTTTTGCAAGGAAACATCTTACGAAAGGAAGTTAAACATCCAGCGAACCACAATGTGGGAAACTCAACCAAGAGACTTCCGCGGGGAACCATGTGTTTTTCAATCTCGGGTAGGGGAAGCGATGGGGGGGGAATAGTGGTCGGGGAGGTTGTCCGGGGGGAAGCCGGTTTTTGTGTCTATAATGTACTCCCCTAGTGCTCGTATGAGGAGGGGATCGGACCATATTCTTGCATCGTGCGCCAGGGAGGAGACCTCTCACAGTAGGAGATCTGGGACCCGTGTGCGGGCAGGGCAGGCGAGGATGGCGTGGTGGAAGGACTCTGGTCCAGTCCCGTATCGTGGGCAGGTCGGGTTAGGGTTCTTGTCGAACCACGAGGGGTGGGCAGCCAGGTAGCTCTTCGCTGCTCGCATTTGGTGGATTCTTCCTGCCACAAACTTCCCCACCGCCATAAAGGGGTGTGGGGAGCGGGAGAGGGGGTATTCGTAGTACAGAGGCGCGGGGTCGTCGGTAGCCCAGTCTTGGATGAGCATGTCCCTAGCGCGAGACCAGAGGGCCTGGTAGGTCCTCCTTATGAGGTCTGGCGGAGGAATGTTCGTTCTGGGTGAGGGGCGGGCGTGTAGTACAAGGGGAAGGCATGTATGCCCTTGTTGTAGGGGGAGGGTGAGATGTGCCAGGGCGTCTACAGGGAGGTGTTTCCTGATAGGTGGAGAGGGGACCTCTGTGCGCCAGCTGAGGGGAGGTAGACGGAGGAGAGGCCTATTGTCAGGTGCCTGGAAGAGTCCTGGGCCCTGAAGGAGGAGAGGGAGGGGAAGGATTGTGGGAGTCTGGCCGAGGCCGGGTTGGCTTTCGGGGGGGCGCAGGCAACTCTGAGAGCGGCGAGGCGTCTTCTGTATCTGCAGTAGGATACTATGGGGGGGAGGCAGGCCTCTCGGGACATGATGGAGGTGGGGGTGGAGAAGAAGTTATTCGTGGTCCATCGCTGGACCCTGTGCCAGAAGCCGTTCATGCTTCGGAGCGCAGCGTAATTGGGGGTGAGGAGGTCTGCACTGTAAGTAAGTATGGGGAGGAGGAGGCCACTAGCGATGCGGTGGCAGAGGAAAGGTCTGACGCCAGCTCCTGGGGAGGAGAGGCGTTTGACGAACGAGGAGAGGGCTTGGGCCAGGGAGAGCCTATGCCTATAGTGGTGGGTCGTGTTGAGTGTGGGGGGGAACCAATATCTCAGCCATCTGACCACTTGGGAGGGCCGGAAGAGGTGGTTTTCTAGTTCGATTGGCACTTGTGAGGGCGGAGTTCTCGGGCCCGGGGTTCGCCAGTGGATTTTTTCTGTCTTGGGGACCGAGAAAGACACGCCAATGTTCTGGCCCCTTGCTCCTATGGTGCAGAATAGATTTTGTAGGCGGCGTATGTTGCTTCTGTAGGAGTGGGAGGCCACCGTGGTCGAGAAGTCGTCAACGTAAGAAACCATGTGGCCTCTGGGCACAGACATGTGCAGGGGGGCGACATAGAGTAGGAAGAGAAGGGGGGAGATGGGGGAGCCCTGAGGCATGCCCACCGAAACCGGGCAGGAGATGTTGGGGGAGCCCTGTAATATCAGGGTGCAGGTTCTCTCGGAGAGAAAGGAGGATACCCAGTCAACCATATAATAGGGGACACAGGAGGCTAAGAGCCTGGCTCTAAGGGTGGAGGCATTGACATTGTCGAAGCCGGCTTTGATGTCTAGGAACAGGGTGGAGACTTCGAGTCTGGGTCTCTGGAGAGTTGTTACTTCGTGCATGAGGGTGAGGCAGGCGTCGGAGGAGCTGAGTCCTGGTAAGGAGCCGCACTGGTTGGGGTGGAGAAGGCCCTTTGACCTAGCAATGGCGGACAGTTTGATCGTCATTACCCGTTCGAGGTTCTTTGAGATGGTTTTGAGGAGTACAAGGATGCGGAAAGAGGCGGGTGAGTCGTAGGAGGCTTTGCCGGGTTTGTCCAGGACTATCCCGTTGGCGGTTTTGAGTTAGGGAGGGTGGTATCCGAAAGCTACCAGGGGGGAGAGGAGTTCGAGTAAGATTGCGGGGTTGATGAGGTTGACCCTTTTCCATACGGAGTAGGGGATGCCATCCGGGCCTGGGGCTGCGGAGGGGGAGGATTTGGAGAGGGGGAGTCTGATCTCTTCCTCGGTGAGGGGGGTGGCAGAGGGGTTCTTCTTCAGGCAGCCCCTGCTTGGCAGGGGGTCCTTATGGGGGAAAAAGTGGTCCAGGAGCGCATTGTTGATAGCCACTGGGTCTGAGGCATCGGTAAAGGAGGGAAACCTGGGCGTCTTTCTTGGGGCAACCAGTTGTTTGGCCGTCCATATGTTTTCTGGAGAGCTCTTTGCAAGGAAATCAGTCCAAGATGAGGCTTTCGCTCTTTTGATGGCTTTGAAGTAGCCAATCTTTGACTGGCTTGCTATGCTGTAGGAGTCGGGGGTCTGGGTTTTTTTGGCTCTTCGGGTGGCTTTCGTGAATTCCTTCCGGAGAGTGGTGAGAATAGGGGTCCACCAACTTTTTCATTTTGGGGACGGGCGTGATCGTGGTGCGGTGGCTTCGATTGCCGTTGTGAGAGCGGAGAGGGCCGAGGAGAACCATTCGTCCAGTTGCCTTGGGGAGAGGGGGGAGGGGGGGGGAGGGATGAGCCAGTTTTTTAGTCTGTTCGTCAAGTCGGGCCAGTCAGCTTCCTGCCAGCGTGGCCTGGGTTTGTCGTTGTGGGGGGTGGGGGGTCGTAGGGTGATTTTAATGGGGGCGTGGTCCAAGCCTGTAGAGGGGAGGGATGACGCGTCCCAGGAGCGAAATGCAGAAAACATATGCGGGTTGGCCAAGGCCAGGTCGATGGTGCCAGGCCTGTGGGTGCCTGAAAAGGGGAATCGGGTGCAGATCCCGGGCGTGTTGAGGAGAGTAAAGCCTAGGCCGTAGGCTCGATCGAAGTAGGGGGCGGATTCTTTTTCCTCTTTTGATGAGAGGAGCCTGGTGGGGTCGGTGGCCGGCGCGTTGTGGATATTAAAGTCGCCTGCCACCAGGTAGGGATGGTCTATGTCTAAGAGGGCGTGCCCGGGGGAGACCGAGTGAGGGAATGGAGGGAGGGGTCTGGCGTATATATTGCCTCTTGTAAAAAGGGGAATTTCTGTGCTGAAGCAGCCTTGGGGAGTGGAGACATCTAACAACATAAAGTGGTCCGTCTCGGGGGGAAAGGAGGGTAGTACTGCGAACCTGCGCAGGAAGTCTGGGGACACATAGCAGGCCACCCCGGGGCTTCCAACTGGGGGGGCAAAAGATTTCAACCCTGAAAAGCTGGGGAGAAATCCTTTGGAGGAGGGGGTGTCTTGGAGGCGGACGATGTCGGGGGGGGCCTTCCGCTAGGGAGGAAAACAAGGAAAGAAACACATCCTAGCTACCCAGGCTGTTGTGCTTAATGAGGGTGAGGTTATTCGCCGGAGCCAGTCCTTGGCGTGAGGTGGAGCAGGAGTTGCTAATCATTTCCGGGCGGAGCCCGCTGGATTAGAGGGGGTTACTGGTGGCAGACCCTTGCCAGTGGGTGCTGGCTGGGACCCGCTGGGGGGGGCGGGGGCGTTTCGAGATTGCTGGAGGGGTCTTGGGGTGGAAAAGTCGATAGGAGGGGCTGACGGGGCATCGGGAGTAGTGGGTGCTGGGCGGCTATCGTCGCCCACATCCATGGCTTGCTCACTATCGGAGGATGCGTCGGATAGTTCTTCGTCGGAAGGTGGGGGGGCCTCGGGTTCAGGTGGGGGGATTGGTTTAGCCTTGCATTCCCTGGGGAACGCGTCGTGGTCGTCGCCGCAGTTCGGGCAGTGGGGAGGGGAGGTGGGGCAGCAGCCTGAAACGGCTTTGGTGTCTCCGCCCTTGGGGCAGGTGGGGTTCTGACAGCGGTGCGCTAAGCGAGTATGGTGTAGTGCGCAATAGGGACAAGTTGGGTGTTTCTGGGTCCATCGGGGATGGGCGTGTCCAAAACGGTAGCATGTGAGGCATTGGGTGTAGCGGTTAGCTTGCGTCGTTTTCTCGAGTTTGAGCCGCTTTGAGAAGAGGAAGATGGCGGGGAGGAGGATGGGAACGTCGTCGGTGTTAACGGAGACAACTACCGAAGTGGCCTGCCTGGATAGCCTAGTAGTTCGGTCCTTGTTAAGGTACCTGGCCGAGCCAATCGTGACCACTTTGGCTTTGTGGATGGAGTTTTTGATGAAGGTGTAGAGTTGATCGTCGTGTTCAGGGAGGACGCTGGTTTCGATCGAGTGAATTGCCAACTGTATAGTGGTTGGCGCCTGGGTAAATGTAAGCCAGGGGTTCAAGTTATCACCGACGGGGAAGAACTTGTTGAGGCGGCGGGTCTGGGCATCGAAATATGGTGTGTAGGATTCTCCGGGGGTGTTGGGGTTGGTGCCTGTGAGGGAAATGGCGCCTCTGTTGTTGACTTTTGCGACAAAGCCCTTCGGCAGTAGGCAGTTGGAATGAGTGAGGGTGGCGGCGGCTATGTCTCGGAAGGAGGCGGCTATGCGTTGGGCAAGGGCGTGGGGAGTGGGGTTGGATCTGGGAGCGAAGAAACGTCTAGAGGCCTGGGGGAGGGACGACGGGGGTCTTATCTCACTACTCCGGTTTCTCGCAACCTCTGTAGCCGAGGCCCCTCTTGTCTTCTTCTTTCTTTTTCCTTGGCCAGAGACGGCCGCTTGCGCATAGGTGGGGGCGTTTGTGGTTCTCGGAGCATAGTCTGGGTGGAGGGTGGCCGGGGTGAAAGTTGACAAGTCATATTGGTTGGCCCGGAACTATTCTGCTTCCCAAGAGTGTGGGAAGG
>Ga0307507_10007617_pt1 | contig 15567 bp, 21 predicted proteins | sample 7_EM_MG_FD_207223 | JGI IMG/M metagenome (GOLD analysis project Ga0307507, IMG submission 207223) | Populus trichocarpa ectomycorrhiza microbial communities from riparian zone in the Pacific Northwest, United States - 7_EM | ecosystem: Host-associated > Plants > Roots > Unclassified | place... | reverse complement strand
CCTAAGAGAAAGACTTAGCCTGGAACAGGTATCAATATTAGAGACATACACCCAGTATGATCTCAAAATCCTGGAGTATGGCCCATTCCATATCAGTAAGTTTAAGTTTTGCGAGCTCTCTATTGACGGGCAAAGAAAGAAAATACTTGATGGCCTATTTTTTTTATAAGTATATGCTTATAAAACAATGGGGTTCAAACATACTGGGCGTAATTTACGAAACCGATTGATCATGAAATAAAGAGAGTTCCACCGAACCTTCATGTCACGCACAAGTTGTGCCTGCTTAACCTGTATAGTTATGGTTGGATCCCCGGTTGATTTGAACCACCCTTTCTTGTTTCCATCTGCTATTACTTCCACCAGGTGGTCGTGTCATTGACCTGAGGCACATACTGCTCATACGGTACTCCGGCACAATGCAATTGGGTCGTGAGCAACCGCTTCTTCGTAACTCTGATTATCAGGATCACTTGGAGGGCCTGATGTGGATGCGGTGAATCCCCCTGTATCATCTACCAGGGCGATGTTAGTGAAGGCATCAATGACATGATTAGAGCATATGTTGGTAATGTGTGGGAAGCATCTTATATGATTGTCCTTGTGATTGAACTCAACCTCGCGAGGGCGTAAAAGGATCTCGAGTTCTTTGAGGAAAGCATCATTGAGTGAGCAGTTATCGAGGGTCCAATGGCCTCCCTGTGCATGTAAGCATCAAGTAGAAAAGGGTAAGAAAACAAAGCTTAGACGTACCTTGACTGTGATCCCAACTCGATCCAACAGATGGAGGGCAATCCTTGCTAGCCTGGCCCCATTGTGGCTTCCTCAAAGACAGTGAAATGCGATTAGTGTAGAACGCAGCTGAAGACCATTGGTAGCCTTTTCTCTGTGTATCTAATGTGCGGTAATGGCTAGGTATGGGTACCGAGCTTTGGTTGACCAAATATCTGCCATGTAGGAAATTTGTCCTGGTGCATCCTAGAGTGATTGGTGAATACAAGGATGCAAAGTGGTCAATTGAAACAACATACTGCTAATTCCTGTTTTAGGACCTTGAAATATGCTTCCCATGCCTTGATAACGGATTCGCACATCTTCGTTTGGTGGGGAATGTCTTTGTCCTGGAGGTCCTCACGTAAAAGCAAGAGGAGCTGTCGAAATTCTGGGCATTCAATGACATATATAGACTATGAAGAAGGTTAGACAAATACCAAACATTAAAAGTGTGCTTTACCAACCTGATCATCTGCAATGATGAAGTTTAGAAGGTGCTGTAAAAATGCCTTCTGGGAAAATGGAGTCCGTTGTGTTTCACGGGGTGCAGGGGCTGTTCCAGTTTCGCTCTCGAGTGCAGGGACTTTCCATCCCATTTTGTGACACTTCTGGAGGTAAATATCTCTGTGGTGGCTTAGGAGGTGGTTGTGCAATGGACCATTTGAGGTCGTCGCTGAGAAGCTGCCTGCACCCTGGCGTAAGTCTATCCCATTCGCCCTAAACAACAATGCTTGTCAGTACAATATATGAAATTATGGGAGATCACCTACTTGCATGTCTTACATAGAGTTCTGGTTATGGGAGGCACCTTGGATCCGCGTTCAAAGAAAAAATCAATATCTGGGGCTGTTCGGCCCTGTGAGGATTCTGAGGCTTGCTCAGAAGGCATGACAGGTCTGGTGGAGGCAGCAGAGCCAACTACAGGCTCGACGCTAGCAGAAGAGATTGGTTGTTGTACATGCTGTACATCTTCATCGGCAGACTGTTCATCCAAGGGAGTGAAGTCGAAGTCTTCTCCAGAACTGGGATCTTCATGAGAGTTGACTGGCGCTGCTCTACAGCCAGCTGTAGGATGAGGTGCTGGCTGCTGTGCTGGTCGTCTGCCTCTACCTCGGGCCATTGTGGAAGCTGGGTGATTTACAGTGACAGAATTGTAGTATAGTATTTTATAAACCTCGACACGCCATTAGCGCATTCTATCTAGTAGGATTAATATGAATGAAACATCATAACAGTTAGGGCGACACATACCTAAAACACATGGTACACATTTACAACACAAAGTTCTCCACAGAAAGGCTACGTGCAGCAAGTGGAACCCGTCCTCTCGACCAGGGAGTCGTGACCATGATAGCTGTTTGAGGATCCAGCTCAGCAGGGTCCAATGAAGTCGTCTACATATATGTTAGTACCATGGAAAATAATTCGAGGAAGAGTTAATGGACTGAATGCATTGTCCTCCAATCCTCCACCCACATTGTCATTGTGGTTGTCCACACCAGCCTCAAGATCGAGAAACTTGCAAAGAGCATGAGGGATCTACTGGGAAAGTGAAACAAGCACGAGGTTGATAGGGACAGAGTAAGGCTGCCCTTTATCCATACGAAAAACAGATGAGAAGGCTTCTTCGGCGTGGTAGAGACACATAGTGATCATAGAGTATTCCAATCCCATACCAAAGCTCTGGGTTCTTCTAAATAATGACAAAGTACGCAGGGAAAAAGAGACAGTATAGAAGAACAAACCTTCAAAGTCGTCATACTCGGCTCATATTGCTATCACAAGAGGTCTCCCTGTCTGTAGATAGGTAGTCAGCCTTCAGATCTATGAAGTCGTTGGTTCATTATGAAATGAAGTAGGATGGACACACGTTATCCACCATAGGTCGTGCATCCAGGCCCGTTATCCATCGTGTTTCTGGGTGTGTCATCCATGGCATGTATCCATTGCATGTTGAGGCACATTATCCATCGTGTGTCTGAGCACATCACCCATCCATCCCCCCATCCATCCATCACATATCTGAGCACATCACCAATCACATATCTGGGCAGGTTATCCATCATGTACCCCATGGATTCTGCACTCTCATTTTATGGATGTTTTATGCCACTTTTGGTTTCATAGCTCATTCAACTAATCTAATTCTATTTACTGACTATGAGGTGTGGGGTACTTACTGTGGACAATGGTGATGATGAAGTGAGATGGTGGTGGTTTGTGGAAGAGTGGGAAAGTGTGTGAAGTTGCCAGCATGTTTGGTGATGTTGCACGAGAAGTTTGAATGTCAGGTACATTGCATACCGGAATACCCGATGTTCAAACTTCTCGTGCAACATCACCAAACCTGCTGGCGACTTCGCACACTTTCCCACTCTTCCACAAACCACCACCATCTCACTTCATCGTCACCGTCATCCACAGTAAGGCTTCCAAAACACCTCATAGTCAGTAGATAGAAGTTAGAATAATTGAATGAACTACGAAATGAACAATATGTCATGATAAAACATGCATAAAAATGCATGTCCATCTCTTAATGGACAATGTGCAGGGATAACATGCCCGGACACGCGACAGATGACGCGCCTGGATATGGAATGGATAACGCACCTGGACACATGATGGATAACACATCCGGACATGCGATGGATAATGCGCCTAAGTGTATGATGGATAATGCGCATCTGTCCATGAGACCCTACTTCGTTTCCTAACAGATGAATGACTTCATAGACCTGAGTACTGACTACCTATCTACAGACAAAGAAACCTGTCGCGATAGCATGATGAGCCAAGTATGATAACTTACTTGGACATTCATGTAGCATCATGCCCATTTCACTTTCCCTACAGATCCCTCTTGCCCTTCACAGGTTTCTTGATCTTGAGGCTGATGTGGACAACGACGACGACAGCACTGTAGGTGGGGGATCGGGAGAGGACGGTCTGTTACTTATTCCTCAATTTTTTTTTGTGGTACTGACATTTATGTAGATGACTTTATCAATGACGACAAGGACACTGCTGAGCAGGATGAAGCCGGCACTCAACTTAGGCTATCATGGACGCAACTCCCTGATCGAGAGGATGGGTTCGGGCAACTTTTGGCAGAGATCTTGGAACGGTCTCTGAATTCTGGAGGTAGAAACTTGGCACTTCGAGAACCCACCGAACATCCTGACCATGCCTTGGTTCAAGTCAGGATGCCACCTGCCTCTCACGATTTTCCACTTTGGCGAGTTTCCTGCAGGGTAAGGCTTCTCAATTTTTTTTAATGAGAACTTCTATGTTAAATCCATCTAGTTAGGCGTAGAAGAGGAGGCTGTGTTTTCTTTGCTCCAGTTGGCAGCTCCCCGGCATGAGCTACGTTCGGCCTTTACACGGGGTTCAATTCGCAGTTGGGTCTACTTGGAAACTACCATGAACGAGCATATCAATCACCTGCTCAAACTTACGCCTGGAATTGTTAGTCATAGAACCGGAATCATCCGGGAGCAAATTGACTTCCAGGATTGGACAAAAATGCTGACGATGAATGATATCAAGACAGATGTGGATGTGGGGAGGTGGGTGCGAGTTCGCAAAGGAACGTATAAAGGAGACATTGGCTATGTAATTGCATCAGAGTCATGGGGAGTCCGTCTACTCCTGGTCCCCCATCTCCCACCGCCCAATATCGCAAGTTCATCTTTGAAGAGGAAACGGTCTGCTGTTGCTCTGGAACCTGCATTATTCGACACTAACACTATAGAGCGTGTGTATGGTACCCCAGCTGTCAAGCGGGATGATGGAACCTACCGATTTAGGGGCAACATGTTCTCAGATGGACTTCTCATGAAGAAGTTTGATTTTCATTCGATTTTGTTGGCCTCAGTCTTCATGCCTACCTCTTTGTTCCTTCTCTTCCAGCAATCTCACCATCCTACCATCCTCGCAGCTAGATTTCCTCGTCCGTTGGAATGGATATTCGATGAAGGTGATCAGGTCCTCATTTCTTCATCTAACAAGTTAGGTATTATCAAAAGCATTGCAGCAGAAACCACCAAAGTAGATTTAGCTGTGGTGAGGGTGTCATAAGTGTTCCCTGGAATGAGCTGCACAAGCACATCATTGTTGGGGACTTTGTTGAAGTTCTCAGCAGGCTGCTTCGAGAATCAACGGGATGGGTGGAGAGTATTGAGGGTGAAACAGTCCATGTCATCCAAGATATGAGTTCAGAAATGTTGGAAGAGAACCAACGCTATCACATAAAGGTAGATTACATGCTAGCATCTGCTACTTCAACTAATTTTACTCGCAGAAATTCGAAATTCATATTAATTGGATAAAAGTTATGAGTACGGTGGTCTTTCATGCACCGCCGCCAGTTATTCCTGGTGACGCAGGTCCATCTTCTTTGGCATGGGCCGACCATATACCTTGGCTTGGCCAAACCATCTTAATTACAAAAATCAAACATCCATTCAAGGGTCGTCAAGCAGTTGTCAAAAACATACTATGCAACCAGGACACAATTAGTGGACTTCGAATTGTTGTGCAACTCTCCCATTGGGATCCCACCGTCCCATTCCAGACAATTGTTCTTGACTATGATGATGTCGTAGAAGCTGTGTATGCGTGATTTCATATTAACCAAAAGACTTCAACTGATCACCTGTATATGATAGGTCCCACATTAAACTGCACAACATCAGAGAACCGTTTCGACCTCGCTATCATGAGCCCCATCTGCCTAATCCACTCCAAAATCCAATTTCCTCTGGCAACATGACTCCGATGCCCGATTCAATTATTTCCTCATCACCTGCATGGGACCCCTCATCGCGGACACCTGTCGCGACACCAGATCTAGATCTCGCCGGGCCTAGTATTGAGGTTGGCCAACAACTTGTTACACAGCGCAGTCACGTCGTCCACCCACTACTAGACCCACAACTTGTCGGCAAGCAATTCAAAGTGGTGGCTAATGGCAGAAACTTCAAGCAGAAGGAAATTGTGGTCGGCATTGCATTGATTAGTGGACAGCTGAGTATTCGACACAATAAATACAAGACTTCTGAATCCTTATCTCCCGAATGGGTTTCCCTCAAGCACCCCAATCCAAAATGTGATAATGGATTGCTGGTCATAATTCAGGGCGAACACTGGGAAGCATGTTCGATGAATTCACCATCGGTTTGAAAATGAACAGGTCAAGATGATCTTGGCCGTCATTAACAGGATGGAAGGGACTGCGGACATGCTGACTGGGGAACAATTAGAACTTGATGCAGGCCAGCTCTGTGTGAGCTCCGAGACAGCAGACAAGAAGAAAAAAAATGATACGCTTATGACTGCCCTTCGCGAAGAAGCACATAAAACACGTGCTAAATAATTTTGCTGATTCGTAGTACTGATATCTATACAAAGGTTTATAATAATAATCTTGTATGTTATCTAGTATTTGTATATATTTTCGTTGAAACTTTTTTGTTACATTTTATGACTGGCTTAGCCGGCTCCAGCTGGTTTCTGAGCCAGAGCCGGAATCAGCTGAGATGTGGGAGTCACCACTTGGCATTCTGGCTTGGCTTCGGCTAATATCGGCTCAGCTCCTCGCTTCAGCTGGCTCTGAGCTGGAGCCGCAGCAACACTAGTCACCATCCCTGCCTTCTTGTGTCTAAGTTTCCCCAGCCCTTAGAATGGACTTTTGAGGAGGGGGAGTGAGTCTTTATTTTCTCTTCAGACAAGCATGGTGTTGTCAAAGTTGTTGGGGCAGATACTGCAGAAGTGGAGTTGGACAATGGGGAGGGTGTTGTGAGCATTTCGTGGTCTGAATTACACAAGCATTTCACCCTGGGACACTTTGTTGAAGTGACAAGTGGATTGCTACAAGGACAAACAGGATGGGTGGATGGCGTGAAAGATCAAACAGCCAGCATTGTACAGTATATAGTGGGGAAAAACGATGATTTGAGTAATATCAAAGTGAGTGGAACTCCAGTACCTACCACCTACACACTAATGTGACTTTCAGACACTCAAAGTTCATATTAACTGGTTGAAGCTTGCTAGTCCACCATTCCAGCATGTATCAGAAGATGGTTTGAATGAGCCTGCAACTTTCATGCTGTCTGATTGGGTGCCCTGGATTGGGAAGGTAGCCATCATTTCGAAAGTTCTGCATCTGTTGAAGGGATATTGAGGCACTGTCAAGAGTGCCCTCTTTAATGAACAAACATCTAGTGGACTTTGAGTTGCTGTACAGCTCGCCCATCTAGACCCTGCTTCCCCATTTAAAAAGGAAGTATTTGATTATGATGACATTGTTGAAGCTTTGTATGTGACTTCACACTCAGTACTTTGTTTACCACTAACATACATTGATCTTGATAGTCATGGATGCAAATTATTTGACTTCAAGAAGCCAGAGAGTAAACAATTCCAACCTCAGAACTATAAGCCTTGATTACCCCAGCACCTGCTACCTTCAAGCTCTGGTAGCACCACCCCCTTGCTGGACTGGTCTCCTTTATCAACACCTGCCTGGGATCTGTCATCCCACACTCCATTAGCTTTGTGTGATGATGGTGGGACTCCTCTTGACCCCTTGTCCTCATTAAATGCCCAAACACTTGCCCCAGGCCCCAGCTGTTTTACTTTGCAACAAAGTGTGCAACATCTGCTACTTGATTTGTGACTTCTGGGGACCCAGCTCAAAGTCATGGTCAATGGAGGGAAATATGAACAAAAGGAACTTGTTGCTTCTCCTGTGTTGGTGGATGGCCAGCTAAGTATTCACCACACCATCTACAAGACATCAGAATACCTTGCTCCTGATTGGGTTTCTCCAAAGCATCCCAATCTGACACATGACAATGGGTTGTTGGTTGTCATTGAAGGTGAACACTGTGGCAAGTATGTTCAACAGCTCCATCATGAGTATAATAATGGGAAAATAACCATGATACTGGCTGTCATGAAGAGGACTGCAGGAGCAGTTGATATACTTACTGGAGAACAACTGAAGCTGGATGCAGGTTACCTCTGTGTGGGCACTGAGACAAAGGAGGAAAGAAACCAGGATGATTCAGTTATGCAGGCCCTCTGTGAGCAGGCTCGTAAGATGCGCACAAAGTAGATAATTATATTCAACTTGTTTTTGACACTAAAAAAATGTATATAGTGTATATAATTTCTACAACATCTAATACTATCAAAGTTGATCAGCTGAACTGGCTTGTACTGGCTTTTGAGTCAGACTTGCAACTTGAACTGGTCCAAAAGAACCACAGCTTTGATTGCCACAGCTTGGCTCAGCTTCAGCTTGAGCCAATTGCGGCTATGGCTTGCAGCTGGCTTTTAGCTGGAGCCATGGCAACACTAATGCCCAGAGATGGGGAGTTTGTTTGCATAGAATCTTAAATGAATATTTCAGCAACAATGGACTTGGTGAGAATTCACAACCAAGTTTATCACATTACAAAGCTCACCTTGTTTGGATCTTTGAAGCTTCTCCATCAAACTCTCCCTGTTGCCAAAACTGCACTGATAAGCAACCTTGCTTGTGTTGCCACTCCTGTAACCCTCTCCCCCTCTGTGCTGCTGGCCTTGATCCCATGCATTATCCCAAACAGCCACATGTCAAACATAAAGTCAAGGTACCTGAATACAACATAACTGAGTAGGCACACTTAGGAAACCTCTCATGGCATGGCAAGAGCAAGAGTTGGTGAACCAACAAGGGAGTGGGAATCAATTTTTTGGTGCTCAATGGATTTTGCAGTACTTTACAGTGCCCCACCCATTCCTACAGGAATCCACAGGAATGAGACTGGAATAGAACTGGAATCCAGTGAAATGAGACTGGAAAATCACGTGTACATGCAAATATATGTATAAACACTTGTATACAAATAGATACAACAGATACAATACCTTTTCTTTTTGCTAGATACATTACACTAATGACACTTTTCCCAGGCTGGCACATTGTGAGGACAGGCTAATAATTATGCAGGGTAATACTCTTTTTTGTAACTATTTCCTCCCCTTTCACAAAGAAGAAAGTCATGTGAAAGATTTGCATATTCCTGCTTGTAAAATCCAAAGAATAGTTGAACAGATCCTGCACACCTTGCCTTTTATGCGACATGATCTGAACAAAGAGTCCTTTCTCAGAAATTTCATTCTTTCTCACCCCATTTGCCAGCGTGTTTAAACTTTGCATTGCATCTGAAAACAAAGGATTCCTTTGCTTCAGCTTTCCTCTTAATTTTACTCAATGGTCCAACTTTTACTACAATATCACAAACATGAAAATCCTTTGAATATTTTAGCTTTTGTTCACCCTTTACTACCTAAGAAAGCTGTGGGAAAGGTGAAGCAAAGTTCTTGGCCTGAATTTTAAAAAATCCCATGCCTTTCCCCAAATGAAAAACTTTAAATATAATCAGAATGCTCCTGAACAGAAAAAGTGTTGCTCTTTCTCAGGATATTCTAATTGGTACTATTGGGTAATGTTTCTCATGTCTGTATTTTTATATTACAGTGCTTTCAGAGTAGAATGGGAAAGTTGTGATTTTTGTAATGTATGTGACATATGTCATTTCCCTTTTAGGAATTGGGAGTGGACCACCTTCCTCAGCCTTCCCCAGCCTACCTGTCCCTCTCCCTTCACCCTCTACACTTTTCATATACCCTATGTCGATCTATATGGGATGGATGGCCCTGAAGAGCCTCTTTATTTTCCTTCTTTGGAGTCAGGCTTGGAGTCAGATGGACTCAACAATATCAAGGACATCAACCAAAAGCCTTGCCTCAAAGAGAAAACAGTATCGAGAACTGGTATCTCTTCTGACAGTGATAAAGAAGGTACATTTCTGATACAAACTGACATATTACCTCGTTTTCATGTTGTATCATCTAGATGGCATACAATTTGTCAATCTAGATGCCACTGCCCTCCAGGAATGTGACAAAAAGGCTGAGACTAATCGAAAAAGATGTGAATGCAAACAATGGAAGCATGACAAGACCAAAGCTGCATGGTTAGGCAAAGAAGCCCAGGCCTCTAAACCTAAATGAAAGTCAAAGTCAAAGTCTGTTACTGATGATGACAATGATAGTGATGACTCGAACACTGCAAAGGTGACAAAGAAGCAAAAACAAGACCTGATTGACCACCAGGTAATAGTATACATCCACATGCAATCAACAGCACCACCCCCTTGCCCTGCCACGACCTCAAAGAATAAGGGAAAACCTCCTCCACCTGCAGTTTCTGTCAAAGGCCCATGCTTCTTTTACATCCAGCAGAGCTATGATGAATTCCAAGCAGTTCTCACCAATGAGCTACCCTGCAAGTTGAAGCACCTTCCCTCCAACCTTGTATCATGGAAATACAAAAAACCGGCTAACAATGCTAAGAAGCCCTTGACAACTTTGTCTGGATATCAGGCCCTTGTTATGTCATTGAAGGAGAAAAGGGCTGGTCATGTAATCATTGTTTCCATGCCTCCACCAAAGGTGGAAGACATGGTATGCCATTCTCATTCCTTATTTACCATCACTATGTCTCATCCTCATACTTTGAAATAGACATGGGACACCAGAGATGGTGACTACATTGCAAAAGCTTATGACCATTACGAGGAGACTGCATCTATCGAGCCACCAGATTTGTCTGCAAAAGGGCAGATCGTTTGTTCATTTTATATCTGATGTTTCTGATGCTAACTTTTTTTTTTTAGGCAGACATCATCAATGACTCAAGGGGCCATTTGTCCCCACTGCAAGAAAAATTTCTGATTGGAAATTCTGCTTTCTTTCCAGGAATACGTGCCCCTCCAATGCAACCAGCACCACCAATCTATCCATACCAATACCCTCCACCGCCACCTTGGTTCTATGGCCATCCCCAAACTTCTGCTGGCTATATGCATCCTCTGGCACCAAATTACCCTGGATTACTACCCTATGGCCAGCAAGGTGGGCTGATTCCCCCATTGCCACAAAGAGATTCACCCACTGGATTGCCTTGTACAGCCCTTCAACTCCACATCCCTCTTGCCAACTTCTGTTTGTGCTATGCGATCTCGAAGTCTGATGAGGACAAACTGGCATTGCTCAAATACAAACCTGGCAATGTCATTGTTCTGTCATTGACCGATGATTACTGGAAAGAAGTAAAGTTTACAAAACTTGGCTGGAAGGCATTCATCTCAGTGCATAAGCACTTCATCCATGATGTCAAGGGTGGGCTTTGGACTGCAGGATAGCTCCAGCTAGGTGACTCCTGGTCTTATTGATCTTTTCTCAAGCCTGTCTCCATTCACAAAATGCTTTTCATCTCTGTTTATGCTTTGCAATTCATTTCTTGGAACCTGTAGACTTATTTGCTGCTCTGGTCATTGCTTTCTGAATATGTTCCTTGTTCCTTCTTCTGTAGCTATTCCCTGCATTCTGTCAGTTACCATTCTCTTGGACAGTACCCAAATAGATGAAAAACTGTGTATAATTCTTGTCCTCTTTGATGCTAACATGTATTATACATCAAAACAATGAATAGCCCTTCAAAGTATATAACCAGCATGCCAAAACCAGCCCTCAGCCTTTTAGGCCATTACACACCCACAAGCTTCAAGCAGAGCCTGTATAGCATCAGCTTCTTGTCAGATGACAAACCCATGTTCTTGAAGATGAGCCTTTACTGCATGAATGTTTCAGTGAATAGTCCATACTGTGAGGAACCATCCTAAAAAGGAACCTCTCATGCACCTGAAAGTCTGGCAAAGGTGTGAAGGGGGTTGTGGCCAGAGGTAACTCACAGATGGACAAGGAACTTGGAGTTGGGTAGGTTGTCAGAGTTAGGTAGGTCATTGGCGTAGGGAGGTGTAGGGTAGGTCTAGCCTAGGGCAATGTAGGATAGGTTACTGGTGTAGGGCAGGTCCAGCATAGGGTGGCATAGGGTAGGTCAGATGTAGGGTAGGTCCAACATAGGACAGGTTTTCGAAAAGAGATAAATGTGTAACAGGCTGAGTTCTGAATGGAATGAGGTGTATGAGGGGTCATCAGAAAGGTAGAATGGAGGAGAATTCGTATACAAGGAAAGTGACAGGCTAGGGGGTGAGGGGATCAAACACAAGTGAGAGCATGAACTGAATCAGACCTAGGTTAGTAATAACATGGGAGCAAGGCTCAACCGGAGCTGGGAGCTAGAGACTCAACCATGCAGGACTACAACTGAGAGCAGGGTTCCACCAGGAGATAGCAATGAGAGACAAGAAACAGAGGAACAAGTCAGAGGTGCATTTGTAATATCAAGGATGAGGTAGTGAGTACATATAAAGCTACCTAAATACCTAGGATAAGTGTACAAGGTAACCTGGGGAAGGACAATGAGTACAATGAAGAATAAGGGAGATGAGGAAACAAGGGATAACAAAGTAACAAGATAACAAAAGGTAGTGATGGAGGGATAAGGTATCATGGTGATGGAAATACAAGGGTGAAGGGTCCATCTCAGGGTTGGTTACATTGGGGAAGGGTGTCCCTGGGGTTGGCTATGTCAGGGCAGGGTTGTCCCAGGGTAGGGTATAGTTGGGAGAGTGGTTGGGATGGTTTGTGACACATACAAAGATAAACAAAAAATAAATGAGTGCTGAATGATTCCTCAATCAGATTCAGGTCAGGAGAATATGCCAGTAGATAAAGAATTAGACATCCTGCTGCTCTGACCAATTCAACAAGACCCTCATTATGATGAATATGACAATTATCAAGAACAAGGACTGATCAGGGTGCTGGGTATGGGTTCATCTTAGGAAGCTTTCAGGAGTCAGTATTTGTCTGCAGTAAATCATCAAGGAACACACCACTGATTCTTGAATAAATTCAAGGAAGTCCATTGAATCAAATGAGCCTGGAACAGCATTACTTGCAATATAGCCATCAACAGTCAATGCGGCAACAAGCGAGTATCTGTCTCCCCAAGCAAATACATCTTTCAGCTCAGTGCATTCTCCAGAGTAAGTGTGGCCATATTTTCTAACCCTAACCTCATTCTTGCTGGTTTCATCAATGCATACAAACTGAGAGCCATCATCCAGAAAGTCATTGCTTGCCTGCATTTCTCTCCATTGTTCATGCAGCTCTTCATCCCTTTTGATAGCAATCTTGTGGAGAAGTTTTTGGGTGAGCCCAACCTTTACAAGTGTTGAATGAAGAGCAGAGACAGAGATTTTGATGTCATGTTTGACAGTGAGCCAGAGAACCAGTTCATCAAGGTAAAGGTCCAAGTCAACTTCATAGAGTGTTTGGACAGCAGTAAGCACAGCCTGTGTTATGATTCTCTCAGGTCCTTTTGGTGTGGTAGATGGCCTGTTGACAGAATCATATCAATCAAAGATTGCTTGCCATTGATAGAGACTTGATTGAGAAATGCCAAGTGTATCCATGATTTCGGCAGTTTCCCAACCCTGATCCCAGAGTTTCAGAGCACACTCCTTCATATCAGAGCTTATTTTGAAAAACCCCATAATGTTGGGGGGTGAGGGAGTGAGCTGAAGGGCAAGGCGATACATAGGCAGTGCAACAACAGTGTGAGGCAGACAATTCCTAAAAGGGAAATGGCGTACATCACATGCATTACAAAAAATCCCAACTTTCCCATTCTACTCTGAAAGCACTGTAATAGCTACTCTTCTCTCTAAGCATAGTCAACCTTGATATGATTTCTTTGAGGACTACAATAATGGAGATAGATGGATGATGGGCTGATTGGTCCTTGAGTGTGTTGTCACATTTAAAACCAAAGACAGGCAAAGATGAAGAGGTTTACCAAGTTCAAGGTTTTCTTTTCACTGAATCCTCAATGAAGATTGCTATTGATAAACACTCATAACTCAATTGTAGTTATCATTCACCATTGGTAGTACCCTTGAATAAATCTCACTACAAGGATCACAGACACTTTAAGCCCTTAAGAAAAATCATTGTCAAGGAAGAATGTAGTGACACATATAAGAGTGGCTACTGGTATCAGTAGAAAGTTCACTTTGGTCAGAGATAGTATGGTTGCTTGTGATATGCTAGGACAGAACAGCCTCTCCTGATATGAAGGACAAGTTGGGCATGATGTTCATTCAAGGCATAAGCCCCAGTGAAAAGCGGCTCTGCACGGTTCTGAGATTACGCGCGGAAATCTGCAACCCAGAGCGAATTCGGCGCTGATCTGCGAGATTCGGCACTCAATTTCAAGCTGAGTTACAAATTTAAGTGATTTCGAAGTTCCATTAATTGAGAGCGACTGCACCGCCAATCCACATGTTTTTTTGGCCTCAGTTCTCTTTGCGTAATTGCGTCGCATTGATGGCTCCGCAAAGGCAGCCATGTCACTGCCCCAGGTGCAATGGCACCCTAATGAGCCTCTCGACCATCGCACAACATCGGGGTAACACAAAGAAACCAGACATTGCAACATTCGACGAATGGATGGCTATGGGGGAAAGGTTGGATGAGGAGGAGATTATGGATAGATCTGAATCAGAAGGAAAAGAGGAAGACCGGCCTGAGGAGGAGGAACTTCTCCCACCGAGGAAGCGTCCCCGGATCGATGTTCCTCATCCAGTATGTGTAGTGTCTTTCCTGTCCTGTCGTTTTAGATATGAGTTGTTCAATATTATTTAACTCCCATTATAATGGGGCTCTAGAATCAGAATATCTCACAAGAACCGCAAGATGAATTTATTCCTCTGTTAGATGACATCAATCATGCAGATCTCGATGAAGAAGGGGCGGGAAATTACAATGGAGTATGTATTACAACTACGGAGTAAAAGTATTCAAAAATATTAACGACTTTAGGTGCCACCGCCCCAGGCCCAGTATGATTTGGATGATGTTGATGAAGAAGATGAAATTCAGGACAGGCCGCTCAATGAATTCAACGAGGATGAGCCTGGAGAAATCCTGGGACATCAGAGGGTTGAGACTCCAGAACCTGATATCGAAGGAAATGCCCCAGTTCTGAATCCATCCCGCATCGAACACCTCCGTTTTGCCCAGGAATTCATTAATGAGGTCTCTCGTGCTACTCTTGATAATGGCGGGCTCGATGACTTGACCATCAACAACCTCAGATATCCTGATGAGGCACCAGTCGACATTTCAGACCCGGATACACGCCTCTTGCTCAACATTTTCTTATCCTGCAAGAACGCTTCTGAACAGACTTACACAGACGTTCGGGACTCTATCTTGATGCGCTACCCAGACTCAGGAATACTCTCCTATTATGACATCAAAAACCTTGTAGCGAAAATTACTGATGTCTGTGCTATCTATGACAATATGTGCATCAATGGCTGCCACGCTTTCACGGGTCCATTCGCTGACTTACAGTCATGCCACGTCTGCTCGGAGCCACACTACGATCCTGACGAGTTTGCCTCCTCAGGCAAAAAGATTCCCCGGCAGCAAGCTTGTACAATTCCTCTTGGCCCACAACTACAGGCTCTTCGTCGATCTCCGCAGGGGGCTCACGCAATTCACTATCGTCACAGAAAGATCATGGAAATAATCGAGGCATTCAACACTGAAAATCCTGACGAATTTGTCTATGATGATATTTTCTCGGGGGAACACATTCTGGATCTGTGCGAAACTTTCACGGAAGATGACATGACAGTTGTTTATTCTATTGATGGTGCTCAGCTTTACCAAAACAAGAAGTCTGATACTTGGATTGCAATCTGGATTGTCATGGATATAGATCCAAAAACTCGGTACAAAAAGAAACGCTTCATTCCT
>Ga0307507_10007616_pt1 | contig 15568 bp, 4 predicted proteins | sample 7_EM_MG_FD_207223 | JGI IMG/M metagenome (GOLD analysis project Ga0307507, IMG submission 207223) | Populus trichocarpa ectomycorrhiza microbial communities from riparian zone in the Pacific Northwest, United States - 7_EM | ecosystem: Host-associated > Plants > Roots > Unclassified | place... | reverse complement strand
CCGTGCTCATGCATACGCGTAGCCATAACAACGCGTCAGGTCAGTGCCGTGACAGTACATCCCCCTTCCTAAGGCGAGCTCCTGTGAGCCAAGTGACGGCAGTAAAAACACAGAAGTAAAAAAAAATAGACATATATATCCTCGTCCTTTTAGTCCTTAAGGGTCTTCGTCCTTCCAGTCCTTAGACCTCCTACATATCTACTACATCCCTCTCCGCTAGCACTCGTCTTGAGTGCTAAACGTAATATAAAGCTAAGGCGAAGGAGCAAAACCAATGTAGAAAACGACGGAGAATTTTTTGTTATAGGTTTAACCGCAGGGCGTAGGGCGGATATTGACACTCGAAAGGCTCGGAGTACGGAGATCAAGGTTAAGGCGTAGATTCTTGTCGCAGTAAACTTAAAGTATATCATTGTCAAAGACGAAGACGGAGAGACGGAGACAGGGACGAGATCGGTAACCCATAGTCTTACACTGTAATCAAGACACGAGGAATATAGCCCGCAGGGTATACTCCCTGCAGCCGGCCTAGGAAACTCGGACGTAAAGCAATAGCTAGGAACGGACTCGGAGACGGAGAAGAGATCGGTAACCTATAGTCTTACACTGTAATCAAGGCACAAGGAACATAGCCCGCAGGGTGTCTCCCTATAGCCGGCTTAGAAACTCAGGACATAAAGCAGTAGCATGGCTAGAAACAGACTTGGAGGACACTACAGTTAAAATATAAGAAACATAGCCCGCAGGGTGTCTCCCTGCAGCCGGCTCAGAAACTCGGGACGTGTAGATATAGGGAGGAGGATATCAGCTTAGGAACTCGAATGGATTCGACAGAGATTTTACTAGGTCGGTGTTGACGTAGAACAAGGGTAAGAATCCCGCCTGGGGTAGGGTCGTAGCTTTGGAAACAAAGCTTTGGAACGGAGGTAGAAACAAGCCCTACCAGGGGCGTAGGTGATGACATGACATACTGTCACAGTACGTGCAGAGGGTCAACGAGGTAACTGTGACTGTGTATCATTGACAAACGATGTCGTGTGAGGATCTATGTACAGGAGACGAGGCAGGTATATATACGTGTTGCTCAGGGGTCAGGTCCGTGCTCATGCATACGCGTAGCCATAACAACGCGTCAGGTCAGTGCCGTGACAGGAACTTAATTATAGATAAGCTAGATGGGTAGAAATACTTGCAGAATATTACTTTAAGATTTAGTATACTAAGGGCACTAAAAACGCAAGAGTAGATGTACTTAGTAGAAGGGCAGAGTTGTAAAATAATAAAAAGCTATTAGGGGTAATATTACGCCAGGACAAGGACGGGTTAATTAGGTATAATTATCCTAAGATTATAGTAATAAGAGAAGAAAGCTAAACCTATAAAATACTAAAGAGTATATAGTTATAAAGGATTTAAGAAGTATAAAATAAGGATCTAGAGTTAGAGCAATATAAGCACTAAGAAGCTATATATATGCCAAGAATAGTAGCAAAAGAGTTTATAGAAAACTTTTATAAGGGAATAATTTAAGGATATAATGGAGCTATAGGCTTAGTGTTAAGACTTTAAGAAGAGTATATTATTTAAGGAATTTAGGGACTAGTAAGATAAGTTATAAAGGAGTGTCTAGATTGTTAAAGTAATAAACTAATAAGATACAAACCCTATAGAGGGCTATAAATAATTAAAATACTGGAAAGACCAAGGAGGTTATATTATAGGACTTTATTATAAAGCTACTAAAATTAAAAGATCCTATTACCGGATAAGATTATAATATAATCTTAGTAATAGTAGATAAGTTAACTAAGTAGGGTTACTTTATAGTGTATATAGAAGAAATCTTAGTAGAGGATATAGCTAGAATTTATATAAAGGAAGTGTTTATAAGGCATAGAGCACTAGTAAAGATTATATTAGATAGAGATCTAAGATTTATAGCAGCATTTTAAAAGGTATTTTTAGCCAAATAAGGGGTGTAAGCAGTAATATTAATAGCATATTACCTATAGACAGATGGCTAAATAGAGAGACTAAACTAGATATTAGAATAGTATCTAAGGCATTATATTAATTACGCTTAGAACAGTTAGGTATCGTTACTACTAGTTATATAGTTTATATATAATATAACACTATAGAAAGGGATAGGTATATTACCTTTTAAGGTAAATGTCCGTATCACTTCCGGTAATATATATCGCTATTGCAATAGTATAGGGTAGTAACTGATTTGATTAATGCTTATTGATTCTCCTATTCTATAGGTGGAATTTAGTAGATTTCCTGAGCTCGATTAGCTTATATAATTAACCCCTTTTAACTTGCGTTCACAGGCAAATTATAGCAAATTGCTGTAACTTGCCCCAGATTGCCGTCGCGTAATAGTAAGTTGCGGTTATATAACTGTAAAGACGCAACCTTAATTAGACACTGGGAGTATTTAGTTTTTAATAGTGCTTAAGTACGCCACTTACTAAATTCCACTACTTTCTACCTATTAAATTCCACTAAGTTCTACTAAACTCTGCTATGTCGCTAAAGTGACTAATTATAAATTTCCATCCCTGGGATAGAAAATCGCCATTGGCTTGCTTGCTACTAGTGCTTTGGCTGCTAGCTTAACATTTTTATACTCTCTATTCCTGCCTTAATGTCTTCTCTTTCTACCCACTTAGTAACCTATAGCTTAATTATATTTATATTAATTAGGTCCTTTAACGCCTGGCAAGGCTTTAATTTTATTATAGCGTCTATAGGGTTACTACCTCTATTAATCTATTTAATATCTACTATTTCTCTTCTCTTATATAATTGTTATAAACACATTAGGTTAACTATAAGTTGTTTCTCTTATGTTGTTCTAAGTTTGACTAGGCAATTATATAGAGATTTTAAATTGGTATAAAGGATAAGCGGTAGTCGTTTAAGTTATAGAATCTTTTTAATAGTTGCTTTAATTATAGCTCCGGTGTTAAATCCGTGGGCCATTCTATATAATTTAGATGCTAAGACACTTTATATAATTCGCTTGTATTTAATAGATAACCAATAGAGGATACTGGCCCTATTGTCCTTATCTATAAGTATAATAACTGTTCGGATCACGGGGGGGGGGTTTGGGTTCAATCAATTTCTTCTTTTTCATTCTACTTCTACAGGTGGAATTTGATGGATCTCCTGAGCTCGCTTAGCTCACGTGGTCAACCCAATTGGTTACAAGCAACTGTGTCTACTATATTACAGAACCTTATTCAGACAATAACAAAGCCAATCTAAGAAGAGAGGTTGTAGTTATTGGCAAAGGACAAGTCCATAAATATTATTAGTTTAAAAGTGCTTATATTAAGTTGTACGAAGTAAAGTCCTTAGGAGGGATTATTGATTTGCCATTATAGCCGCTTGTTAAGCTGCTTCGCATATTCTTCCTTTAGGTTAATAACTTATGCTATAAAGGAGAGGTTAAAGGCAGCTTCTGGTTAACAGACTGTGGTAATATAGGCTCCTCTTACTCTCTAAGCAACGTACTAGTCTTTTAGTGTAACTGCCTTACGGACTTCCCCTCTAGAGCTGGTTAGGTCTATAGCCTTTATAGTAACCAGCTTTAGGTTCTAGCATTAACATTCCTAGGTAAGGGCTATTAAATCTTTTTCTTACTTAATATGGCCTCCATTAAACTTAATTAGGGTATTTAGCGTAAGCTTCTCTCTCTTTTTTACTAGGAACTTTGCCTTCTAAAGTCTGGCTTCTTTAGCCTCTATAAAGGTTTTATTAGTAAGGAATAGTATATTATTGGTCTGCAATCCTACAATTCCAAAGCCATTACTATTTGTGTAAAATAAGCAGGGGTTGTATATTAACTGGTTTATCTATAGCTTATTAAGGTAGTAGCGGTAGTATATATTAAACTAGTAGTTACCAGCTTCCAGGACACCGTATAGTAGTTTAATAACTCTTAGAATTAATCTATCCTTTAGTCTAAGTTCTGGTAGTAGGCGTATAAAGAAGTCTCTGTTTAGGTGGATGCTAGACTATATATAGGCTGATAAGATGTCACGCAGGTATAAAGAGGTTAGTCTTCTTTTATTTCCTTATAGGGTTGCTATAAGTGCTAAAATGATTCTCTAGCTGATATATTAAATAGTTAGTAACTGTGTTAGAACTAGATCTTTGCCATGTTTGTTATAGGCTTATATAACTAGTCTAGACTTCTTAAAGACCTTATCTGTTCTAGTATTCTTAATCTTATTAATAAACCGGGAGTTAAATATTCTGACTCCTTTTGGGATGCCTGCTGTATTAGTAAACTTAAAAACGCCTTTCTTAAGTAAACCGTTTATTTCCTTGCGTTAAGACTCTGTGAATAACAGTAAGGTATACTTAAAGGTTGTAGTATCAGATTTTGTTAGGCTGTTGTTAATAAATATTAATAAGTCTGCAATGTTTTGCTGGGACTTTATTGGTAGTTATTGTATCCGTTTTAATCTCCAGGGGGGTATAGTAGCTGCTAGTTCCTTAGTTAGTTTCTTAGTCGGTTCTTCTGGTTTAGGTTATAGATATAGCTTTACTACTATAGTCCTAAAGTCAGTAGGTCTACTAGGGAGTTATACCTTACATATTTCTCCATTAATTCTAAGCAGCTTAAATAGGCTAGTCTATCTACCGCTTTGTCTAGTATTGCCTTTGCGCTATATAAGTATATCTAAGTTAAGGGGGAGGTTGTGGATTGTGGTGACAGATGGACCGTTTTATTGGTTCATTGCATTGTCAACTTACTTCTTTGCCCTAATCCTTGCGATCTCCTCTATTGCCTTCTTTATAGCTACGGCTTGCTATATAATAGAGGGTGCTAGTAGGTTAATTTTGCTTATTTAAGGGTAGGTACTAAAGACAAGGAGTGTTAGGACTAAGCTATTTAGGCTAGCTGTGTTATTGGTGGCTTATACTGCTATTTATAAAGCTAGTTCTTTAGTTATTCCTAAGTCCTATAGCTCCTCTATAATTATCTGGTATGCTTAGCATAGCATTAGATAAGCTCTTTCTACTATTCTAATAGACCAGTAAGCTTTCGCTGGGATGCTTTTAGTTAATATAGCCATTGCCATAGTGTGCTGTTAAAACTCCTTACTTATAAAGTTCTTCCCGGCATTATGGGTAATATAGTTAGGTATTCTAATATAGGTGTTAATCTAGCACAATTATAGGATGTCCTAGGTGTGCTTTGCAGAGATATTATATAGCTATCTCGCGGCTTGAAATCTGGTGGCTTTATTAATAACATAGAGGATAGGGTTTCTATTAACGTAGTCGGCAAGCCAATGGGCCATGCAAGCCTATAGGCCACATTAAAACCCCACCAAAAAATTAGAAAACCCACACCTTAATATCTTAACAACCACTTAATAATAAATTCTAATAATTTAGATTTGGACTTTTATATATACCCTACAGCTTCTATTAAAGTTGCATAGTAAATAGTTTAGTAGTTTTTAAGATATTAAGGTTTGGGGACCAAAATGAGGCCACATTACTAAATCTTAAAAACCACTGAACTATTTACTATGCAACTTTAATAGAAGCTGTAGAGTGTATATAAAAGTCTAAATCTAAATTATTAGAATTTATTATTAAGTGGTTGTTAAGATATTAAGGTGTGGGTTTTCTAATTTTTTGGTAGGGTTTTGATGTGGCCCACAGGCTTACATAGCCTATTGGCTTGCCGACTACGTTAATATATATAATATTAATAAAGATAGAATGGTTAAAATTGGAATCTTGGTCTTCTTATAATATAAACTTAAACTATTTAGGGGATTTGCTATATTTCTAGTAGTGGGAACAGTACTTTATAAGGTAGTTAATAACCTGCTTATTAATATTATTATAGCCAGAGCGTTATAATACCCTATATAGCTTGTCTGCCAATAGATATCTAAAGCGGCGGTAGAGTTGGCGGAGTTCCATAGTGGTTAAGTAGTAAGGGTTTTAATTAAACAAGTGGGTTATAAATAACTGTAGTAACTCTTCCTATAGTAAGAAGGGGTAACCAAATTGGCAAACTACTAGTACCAATTTTGTTGGGGTAACTAGGATGTTCTTAAGGTTATTATAATAGACCTTTAGTATGTCTATATCTGCGAGATATAGTAAGAAAGGTGGTTGGCCTTTATAATGTAAAACTTAACATTGCCAACTGGTGTATTAACTATAATGGAGCCAATAGAGGAGGTAGAACTAATGCTAAACTGGACGTTAATAGCGCCAGCCTTTAAGGTATTAATAATAGTATTATAGGTCTTCCTGTATATAAGGTATTGTCTATAGCCTGCTATTAATCTCTTTAAAGCTCTAGTGTTAATTATTACTCTATAAAACTTATTAGAGGTATATTAGCTGGTAGTTATATAGGCAAATAGGTCTAAGTCATTGTGGTAAGTAGTTAGGTTAGTGCCAGTAATTATATAGATAAAGGATCAGTCCGCTAAGTTAGTCGCAGTATTAATGGCTCCTTTATATTATATCATTCCAAAAGAGGTAAGGAATAATTTAGTCTATTCCTAAGTCAGAAATAATAGTAGTAACTTAATATTAATTATAAGGGCTTCTATTACATTATTAATAGATTCTAAGTTAAGTTTATCATTATTATGGTCTGTTTCCTTATACTCAGTAATATACTATTAGGCATGTCTGTTAAAACGGCGGTTAAATCTATCCTTAAACTTCTTCTTTAATTTATTGCGTTCTTCTCTTAAGTATTTAGATAACTAGCAACCTTCTTTATTATAGACAAAGTAGCGCTTCTTTAGTAATATATATTAGCCAGATAAGAATAATTGTGTTCTATAAGGTAATTAAGGGTATTATTTATGGTAGCGGCGGTTAGTAAAGAAGGCTTGGGGGTTCTTACTATTTAACTTTTCAAATATTATAATAGAAGATTGTAAGTTATTAATTAGGCCAGTTAAGCTATTAAAGGGTTTAAAGCAGGCATATTAGCACACTAGTAACTCTTAGCAGGCATTAATAAGCTTATTATAAAGGAACTTATCTATACGTAAATCTGGGTTAAGACCGTGCTAGAGGTGTCTTGGTTCTTTAATAAGTAACTATAGGTAATCTAAAGTTGATTTTCTAATATTCTTGCTCTTGCCTATTATGGGCTTTAGAGTTATTAAGTTCCATCGCCCTAATATACCGCGTCTATATTTAGGTCCCTTAAAGTAATTGCGTATAGCATTACAGATTTAGTTAAATAAAAGAGTTAGGGTGACGTTCTTAAGGTTAGTATAGTAGTGGTTAAGTGCTAGACCGCGTAGCATTATAGGGTAGGCTTTAACCTTGGCTTCTTAGGGTATATTGGCTCTGCTATAGAGGTTATAGAAGATAGTAAGTTTAAAGTTAAAGTTGTTATCTTCTCCGCTATACTTATTGTCTTCCATATACATCTTTATAAGGGTTGTTAACTCCTTGCCAAAACCCTAGTTTTAACTCTATCCCCTAGGTGGTTCTAGTTATAGGGTTAAGTTAATATAATTAGGTTCCTATTATAGGGGTAGTATAGGGGTAGGTTAGGGTATAGTAGGTAGTATCGTAAGTAGGGTAGGGTTTATAGTTGGTAAGATTAAAATTAGGGTTTTAATAGTGCTAGTACTGGCGAAGTTATTCTTAAGAAGGTAGTTAATTTGTCCTAAATTAAACTTCCCTCTAGTTACTATATATTCCTTAACTTTATACTTAGTCCATTCTATAGGCTTGTCTTCCTATAGTATATTAAAAAGTAACTGTAGGACTGTAACACATTTATCCTTTTTAACCCATACTCTATAAACTTAAAGGAAGCGTTAGAGGTTACAAACAGTTATCTAGTTGTAATTCTTAAAGACTTCTAGTATAAAGGTGCTAAAGTTATCGGTAAAGCTCCTATAGGTTGTCATCTTTTATATTATAAAATCCATATTCTATAATCTTATACTATATAAATTCACTAATTTCTTCTTTATTAATGTCTTTAGACTATACGTTGAGCCCTTCGCTCTATTTCCTCCGTCCTTCTTTAACTTATACCCTAATATCTAATATATCAATTCTTATCTCGTAACTCTTATTAAGTTCAATTTTAGGTTCTAGATAAAAAAAACGCATAATAGACGCGAACCAAGGGCCTATTAAAAGGGTTGGTTCCTTAAGTACCTAATGCGTTTAAAATGCGTGATAGACACAAATTAAGGGCCTATTAGATAGGGGTTAACTTTTAAGTACACGTTAACTAATGCTCCTTAACGTGATCTATGTAGTACAAAATACGTAATAGACGCGAACTAAGGGCCTATTAAAAGGTGTTGGTTCCTTAAACACCTAAGGGCTGTATATAAAAAATTAAGGGCCTATTAGATAGGGGTTGCCTTTTTAAATACACATTAACTAATACTCCTTAGCAGGCGAGATTAGTAGAGGCCTTTAGCAGGGACTAATTGAGCTCGTCTCTCTTTATAGATAATACATCTCCTAATCTGTAATTACTAATTAGTGTCCGTATCACTTCTGGTAATATATATTGCTATTATAATAGTATGGGGTGGTAACTGATTTAATTAATATTTATTAATTCTCCTATTCTATAGGTGGAATTTAGTAGATTTCTTAAGCTCGCTTAGCTTATATAATTAACCCCTTTTGACTTGCGTTCACAGGCAAATTGTAGCAAATTGCCGCAACTTGCCCCAGATTGCCGTTACGTAATGGCAAGTTGCGGTTACATAACTGTAAAGACGCAACCTTAATTAGATAGTAAACTATGGGTATAAGCCAAGAATATTATTATTACTATAATAAGTAAAGAAAATAAATAGCATAGCTAAAGAAAAAATGGAGAACTTAATAAATCTTTATAATTACCTTAAGAAAACAGCTAAACTAATATAGGAGAGAATAAAAAAGTACTATAATACTAAGAGATCTAAGGGACTAGATCTTAAGGAGGGAGATAAAGTATAGCTACTATATAAAAATTTTAGGAGTTAACAACTAAGTAAGAAGTTAGACTATATTAGACTAGAACCATTTATAATTAAAGTAAAAATCTTAGAAGTTACATATAAGTTAAACTTACTAAAGAAAATAAAGATCTACCCTATATAGTATATTATAATGCTAGAGTTAGCATATAGGAATATTAAGCTACTAGTTTATAAGGTAGATATATATAAAGAATAAGAGGAAGACAAATAGGAGGGTTTAAAGATTATTAGTTATAAGGACATTAATTATAAAATATAGTATAAAGTAAAGTGGATAGGCTATAATAAGACTACCTAGGAACTATTAAATAACTTAAAAAACGTTATAGGAAAGGTATAGGAGTATTAAAAGAGAAAGGGTTAGGAAGTATTAATAAAAAAGAATTACTAAAAAATGAGTTATCTAAGGGGGACCTAAAAAAAGCACCTGCTAAGGTATTTAGAGTTATTTTACTTTCTGTTAGAAGAGAATCTATTCTTTTATTACTAAGTTCCTAAAGACCTTATTCTATAAGTTTCTACCCCTTAAAACGCACCTTCTTATAACCCTTCTTAAGACGGATTAACTAAGTAAAAGCAGCTAGATAAAAGTTAAAAGCCTATTATTAAGTAGTAGCAGCCTCTTGCTTAGCTTTATAAAAATAATAAAGTTTAGCTAGCGCTACTAAGAGCTTATTATTAAGTTTTATAGTAGCAGATTAAACCTAAAACCCTAGCAGCAATTAATAAGGGTACTTAAAGGCTATTAAGAGTAACAGGATGTGTATATTTAGTATTAAAAATAGAGCGAATATAATAAAACGATTAAATATTTACTTTAGTACACTTTAAGTAAAAAGAGGGTTGCCGAGATAAAGGGCTTGCTAGCGTAATATAAACTAACCCCTCTTTTGCACAATAAGAATATAGAGATGGCATTATTTTACTAAGAGATAGTATTGCAGCAATAGTCTAAGTATAGTGTTGTGCTTATAAAGAAGAAGGAGCTTTAGGTATAATAAGCAATAATATTAACCAAATTAATTAGATAGATATTACACCTTTAGTAGACAACTTAGAGATATTAGGAATCTTTAAGGATAAAGATAAAAAGGATGGAGATAGTGTTATAAACGCTTTAAATATAATGCTATAACTACTTAGGGAAGAGTTAGAGGAAGCTAGTTGGTTAATATAAGCATAGTCTAGGATAAAACCTATAGAACTATATAATAAGGAATAGTAAGTAAGTTATATAATATTATACGCAGTATACGCAATATATACAGTATATGTTATATATATTACGTATATTACGTACTTTACATATAAGAGGAGTTTTTTAGGAGTATAGATATGTATTTAAAGGACTATAATCCCTACCTAGATAGTTCCTTTTCTTATAGTAAATCTTAGAATATAATTGGAGTTAATCTATTAGGCAACCACTCCACTAGTTATTATTTATACTTGTTTTATTGTTGATTTCCTATTTACCTATATAACCTAGCCTAATAACAAGTCCACCGTGGTATTTCCTATAAGGCTTTATTACACCCTTCTAGGATAAGCCCTTATAATTTCCCTCTACTGCAAGGTAATAGCGATTAGGGGCTAACTATAAAAATAAAAATAAAAAAAAAGGGGGGGGGGGGGTAATATAAGGGATATTATTGTGGTTACCTTAGGTTGCCTTTAAGACAACCCCCAGACATTCCTTAGACATTTATTGGTCAATGCCGGAGGCATATACCTGTAGTATATAGTCTCAACGATCCTAAAGGCCTTACATCCTTAAAGATTCGTCTCCTCCACAATCTATCCTGTTCCTATAATCGTGCCTTATAGCTACCTGTCTACCAAGTCCCCTTATACATAAGTAATAACCTTTAGGGGTGTTTCTAGAGCCTTTATTACTACGGCCTACGCCCTCGTTGCAAGGCCGTGGTGAGGCATTTTAGGCTCCAAAATTAATAGAAAAACAGTGGAAGGCATATAAAGGACGTTATAAGCGATTAAGTGAATAGATTCTATTAAAAAGTCGGTATAGAGTTTGTATTTTTGGTGGGGTCTTAGCATCAAAATGACTCTTTCCCCAAATAGGAAGGGGAAATTCAATTTTACATCGTCCTCCGTACGCTTTCCCTTTCTTTCTTTTGCCCATGCCTCCGCCAAACGCGAATACAACGCTGTCTCGGCGATTGCCGATGAAATTTGGCAATACCGTAGGGGTGGAAACCTTACGATATTAACGAAGATCACGACGCTGCAGAAGCAAAGGTTCTTGCAGCCAAGCATACAGCTTCGCTACAATTACTATACAGTTGGTGGCAACCAGGTGAGATTAAATACGTGTACTGAATTTAAAATTTTGGAGCGCTCGCTAAAGGGGTGGAAGCTAGTAGCAGAATTCCACCGGCAGAACCTTGTTTTTCTGCCTTGGCGGTAGGCCGGCTTGGCGGTAAAGACTTTTAAAAGGCACCTACAAGGGGGCTACCTAAGCGGGTTGCTTGCGCTCCCTACTAGCGCTAGCGTTGCTTTAGCTATATACAGCGTTATAAATCTATAGAAGCCACCAGAATAGCTAGATAATATAAAACAACGGGAATTGCTATAAATAGCGGCCCAACAAAATATTAATTATACTGAATAAGCATCTGTTTTAATGTAGCGAGGTAACAATTATAAGCACTAACGGAGGCGCTTATAGGGAGCGCAAGCAACCCGCTTAGGTAGCCCCCTTATATAGAGGATTGCGCAAAAAGAGATTTCTCCTTCCTATTTAGGAAAAGCGCGGTTTTGGTGCCAAGACCCCACCAAAAATACCAATTTTTTGGCTTTAAGCTTGTAAAAAGCAACTCTATATTAACTTTTTAATATAATCTACTTACTTAATCGCTTGCAATGTCCTCTACACGTCTTCTACGCTTTTTTTAAGCCCAAAATGCCTTACTATGGCCTTGCAACGGGAGTGTAGGCTATAGTAATAAGGGCTCTAGGTACTCCTCTAAAAGCAATCACTTAAGCTACTAGAGTTAGCACTAAATATATCGGCAACCTACTAAAAAGTACAGTAGAGAATAGCTAGCGTGCAGATTAGGTCCTCCTTAATAACTACCTTAAGGATAAGCTCCACCTAGGGCGTAAGAAAAAGATTACTCCTAATCTTAAGTAAAAAGCTATTAACGCCGTTATATGTAATTATTATAGGCGTAAAACAAGTACTAGAAGGATTGCTTATGAAATAGGCCTCTCTACGTTATCTATTTAAACTATACTTAAAAAGTCCGGCTACTATAAGATAAAACTAATAAGAAAGCCTAGATGTAACGGAACCTTATAGCAGGAACTACGGTGGGTCCTATTATTGGGCTAGGTATGTAGGTAAGAACAAGTTAACAATATAATAATAACTAGTAGAGTAGTTGCCTAACAGATTAACTCTAATTGTATTCTAAGATTTACTACAAAGAGAGAACTATCTGGGTAGGGACTGTGGTCCTTTAAATACACAACTATACGCCTAAGAAATCCCTTCGCTCTGTAAAGTATATATGCTCTATATGCTCTGTACAGATTATACAGATTATATAGATTATATAGATTATACTATATAATCTCGGCTACTATTCCTTATTATATAGTTCCACTAGATCTATTCTAGACTATGCCTATATTAACTAACTAGCTTCCTCCAACTCTTCTCTAAGTAGTTATAACATTGTACTTAAGCTATTTGTAATACTATCTCCCTTCTTTTTATTTTCGTCCTTAAAGATTCCTAATATCTCTAAGTTGTCTACTAGAGGTGTAATATCTGTTTAATTAATTTGGTTAATATCTTTACTTATTATACCTAAAGTATCTCCTTCTTCTTTAACCCTTTGTCGTGCGCGTACGGTTTCCTCCATACTATCGCTAGGTAAGATAATACTGTCTCCGTGTTCTCGTTATGTGAAAGAGGGGCTAGTTTATATTGCGCTAGTAAGTTCTTCTACCTAACAACTGTCCTCTTGTTTGGAGTGCACTAAAGCAAATATTTAATTATCCTATAATGTTCGTTCTGTTTCTAACGCTAAGTATACGCGTTCTATAACTCTTAATAGTCTTCGAGTTCCCTAAGTAACTTATTATAGGGTCTCGTGTTTAATCTACCACTGCGAAACTTAATAATAAGCTCTTAGCTTCCCTTGCTAAGCTTTAGCGTACTCGTGCTGCTTACGAGGCGTACTTGTCTGCCTCTGCGCGTCTTCTTTGTCTCAAAAAGGTTTGTGAGAAGGTCCGTTCTAAGGAGTGGAAACTTGTTCGACAAGGTCTGTAGGAACTTAGTAATAAAAAATTAGTCTCTCTTCCAACTAAGAGGGAAATAACTCTAAGTAGCTTGGTAGGTGCTCCTCTTGGGTCCCCCTTAGGTGACTTGTTCTTTGGCGATCCTTTCTTGTTAATACTACCTGACCCTTTCTTTTCTAATACTCCTGTACCTTTTCTATAGCATTCTCTAGGTTGCTTAGTGGTTCCTAGGTAGTCTTACTATAGCCTATTTACTTTACTTTGTACTATATTTTGTTATCTACGTCCTTATAACTGATAATCTTTAAAACTTGCCATTTGTCTTTTTCTTGTCCTCTATATATGTCTGCTTTATATACTAGTGGTTTAACGTTTCCGTATACTAGTTCTAGCATTGTAACGTATTATATAGGGTAGATCTTTATTTTAGCTGGTAAGTTTAACTTATATGTGACTAATAAAATTCTTTTTATAACTTTAAAAGGTCCTAGTCTGACATAGTCCAACTTCTTGCTTAGTTGTCAACTCTTGAAATTTTTGTGTAGTAGCTATACTCTATCTCCCTCCTTAAGATCTGGTCCCTCAGATCTTTTAGCATTATAGTACTTTTTCATTCGTTTTTATACTACCTTAGCTGTTTCTTTAAGGTCTGTATAAAGATTTATTAATGTCTCTATTCTTTACTTAGCTGTGCTACTCGTCTTCTTTGCTTAATATGGCGATAATAATGTTCTTAGTTTATACCCGTAATTCGCCTTAAACGGTAATATCCCTATTTCTTTTTATAGTGTTGCATTGTATATAAACTATATAACTGGTAATAACGATACCTAATTATTCTATACGTGGTTAATATAATGTTTTAGATACTATTCTAGTGTCTAGTTTAGTCTTTCCATTTATTTGTCTGTCTGCGGATAATACGCTGTAGAGGTTACTGCGCGAACTCCTTATTCTGCTAGAAATACTTCCTAAAACGCTACTATAAATTTTGGATCTCTGTCTAATATAATCTTGTCTGGTGCTCTATATCTTACGAATACTTCTTTTATATAGATTCTAGCGATATTTTCTACTAATATCTCTTCTGTACACGCTATAAAGTATCCCTACTTTATTAGCTTGTCCACTATTACTAAAATCGCGTTATAATCTTGTCCCGTAATAGGATCTTTTAACTTTGGTAACTTAATAATAAAGTCCTATAATATGACTTCCTATGGTCTTTCTGGTACTTTAACAGGTTATAGCCCTCTATACGGCTTATGCCTTATTAGTTTATTCCTCTGGCAATCTAGATATTCCCTTATAACTTATCTTGCTAGTCCCTAGATTCCTTAAATAATGTACTCCTTTTAAAGTTTTAACACTAGTCCTATAGACCCGTTGTGTCCTTATGTTATTCCCTTATGGAATTCCTTAATAAATTCTTCTGTAATAGACTTAGGTATATATGTTGCTTCTCTGTTTTTATATTGCTCTAAGTCTAGATCCTCTATTTATGTTTCTTAGATCTTCTATATCTAATCACTCTCTAATGATTTGTGGATCTGACTTTTCTTAGTGGCTACGATTTTTAAATAATTATACTTAATTAATCTGTCTTGATTCTTTCGCAATAAAGCTCCTAATGGCTTTTTATTACTTTATAGTTTAGCCTTTCTGCTTAGAGTATCTGCTCGTGCATTGTCTGTACCCTTGGTATACTAAATTTCGAAATGGTATTCTATAAGCATTTCCGCCTATCTAACTTGTCTTTGGTTGAGTTTCTTTATTATTAGGAATTTTGTAAGGTTTTTATGGTCCGTCTTAACTATAAACGGTTTCTTTGTGCCTTATAAGAATGCTCTCTATTTCTTAAGTGCTGCAATTATGCCTAGCAACTCTTTGTTGTAAATGTTGTAGTTTAACTCTAGTAGTGTTATTTTCCAACTATAGTATGCTATTGGATGCTATGCGTTCTAGTACTTCTGTAGTAAATATACTCCTAGTGCAAAGTCTAATATATCTGTCTCAACAACCGTGTCTACATCGGCAAAATATGGTACCCTTTCAATGGCCTTAATGGTTGGTGGTTGACGCAATTGGCGCGCAGTTAAGGTCATTTGGCAACTCGACCGACTAGCCTATATCGTGTTTTTTTGACACGCAGCCTGCGCGCAACCTGCCAGTAATCTACGCATTTGGCAACCATAATTATATTTACCTCTTTTATACTAATAACATATTTTAAATAAATAAAAGCTACTTTAAAGCTATTTATAAGGCTAGCAAAATAA